>Ga0247610_10000630_pt1 | contig 48241 bp, 72 predicted proteins | sample 174DNAGHGhighgp2_FD_193483 | JGI IMG/M metagenome (GOLD analysis project Ga0247610, IMG submission 193483) | Sheep rumen microbial communities from Palmerston North, Manawatu-Wanganui, New Zealand - 1742 DNA GHGhigh gp2 | ecosystem: Host-associated > Mammals > Digestive system > Stomach > Rumen...
CGATGTAGTTGTGAGTGGTGTGAATCGTATCAACAACGCTTACACCCTTTGCCATCTTTCTGTAGATGTCAACCACTTGCTCAATAATTGTCTCGTGGTTCAAACGAGCATACTCTTGTGCAAGTAACACATCAACAAGATAACCCATAAGGTTCTCACCGCTAAGATAGCCTGGAATCTTTTTTGACAAATATTCCTCTTTTGCAGCCTTTATCTCTGCATCGAGTTTCTTCTTATCAGTATTCTTAGACTTAACAGAATCGGTAAGCATGCGCATTTCCTCTTTACTGATGGTCATGCTCTTGGCAATCTTATTCCAATAGTTGAACACCTTCAAGCCAAGGTTACGTGAGCCGCAGTGTACACAGATGCAATACTTACCCAACTCGTCATTAACATCATACTCTAAAAAGTGGTTTCCACCTCCTACAGTACCAACAGACTTGAGGAATACACCGTAGTCCATGTTGAGCTTCTTACACCATGCCTCCAAGTCCTTCTCAGTTGTCATTTCAACACGATAAGGAGCAAGCTGTGGATAGAATGAGCACATACGGTTAAGAGCACCGTTAAAACGCTTGATAAGGAACTTAACGTCAATCTTCTTCTTGTCATTGATGTCAAATCCAAAAGGTATCACCTTTCTTATCTTGTGTTCAAACTCTTTCATATCATCTGCTGTCAATCCTTTGTCGAAGAATACGGCTGATATTGTACAGCCAATGTCGCAACCAACGTGTTCTGGATTAACGTGGTCTTTCTCCAAATCTATTGGGCAAGAGAAACCAATCACGATACCCTTACCATCGTGACAGTCAGGCATAATCCTAATCTTTCTGTCCTTGAATGCTCTACAATCAGCAATTCTATATATTGTGGACATTGCAGACTCTTCCACATTGTCAGTGAAAATTTTAATGTCCTTACAATACTGTCCTTTTAACTCTATCATAAATCTTTTTTAATTTTATTGATTATTGCTTCAATTACTTTAATATGTTTGTCTTCAAAATAAGACTTTGGCAAACCTAAAATGGTGTCTCCAGATATTCCTCCCTTTTTGAGCTTCGTCTTTGCGATAGCCTCATATTTCTTTAAGGTAAGAATTTCCTCTTGCATTTTCTTAATCTTTTCATCTGCGTTGAATCGGTCAATCTTTTCCACCTCAATATTGATGGACTCTTGAACAATCTCTAGCATGATGGAAGACATGTAGAAAAATGCACGTAGAATCTCTTTGGCTTTTTCATAGTCAACCGCAGAAATAGCACCGCTTGTATGTGCATGAATAACATAGAGATTACTTACCTTAAAGTTAGGTATGATGATTGACATATTGCCACTACTATTAGCCCCAATGTGGTCAGATACCCTAAGTGTTCTACCATTGATGGTGTAGTAACGAGACTTTTCACCCTCAACGACACTACAACTTTTATACTCCTTAATAAGCTTGTCTATGTACTTTTCTAACTTATCCTTTTGTCTCATATTGATTTATTTATGATGCAAAGATACGAAAAAAATCTGAGACAGCCAAAACAATCTCAGATTTTTAACATTATTTAACGATGCCCATATTTAGGTTCTTTCTCAGTAATTAAATTCTTATTTACTTCTGTACGGCTAAGAACAATAGGTCTTAAATCAACCTTTACTATTTGAGCGCCAATAATAGGATAGTCATCTGTTAAACTCCACCACCCACCACCAAAGATACACGCCACGTAGTAATTAGCATCAGATAGCTTATCATATAGTTTGGCTTTATGAAACTCTGGCGTAAGATATGCATTAGAGGCGTTAGATGCCGAGTATAGTGGAGATTTACCATCCCAACCCTTTATCTGTTTCCACTTAAAGCTTCCAATACTATGTTGCCAAGTTTTATCTTTCCATTTTTCTGTGGTTAACCGTTTCTTGTCTACGAAAACTTGAACTGCATATTTTATCATGACTCTCCTAATCTAATAAGTAAGATGTTGGCTGGCTCAAGCATATGAATACCGTCATGTTCTTCATCGCACCTACTATGCCTCTTTTTGCCAACCTCTTCACCATCGAATATTTTTATTTTCTTCTCAGAATCGCCACACACAACTCCACACGAAATATCAGTATGACCACCCCAATCTTTTCTGACATACGCAACAACATCACCATAATGAAGCTCATGCTTCTTATTGTCAGTGTGTCTAATTGGAGTACCTATGGGTATTTCTAGTTTTTCAGCCTTTTTCTTCTCTGCTTTTTTCTTAGCATTAAGATATTCTCTCAACACCTTATCAGCCACAGCTTTATCCATGTGGATAGAATATTTCTTTCCATCTATACCGCCACTAACATAAAACGATTTGTCGCTGAATTTAGATGCATTTTCTTCATACTCAGAATTACAGCAATCGAAATTATAATGGTCCGTTAATATATTGAAATGATTGTTATCATTATACCAACGGTTATTGTAAGAAACTCGTTCTACAGTTTCTTCATGCACAACATCGTATTCTTTGTCTACGACATAGATTTTATCACCGTTTTTAAGAGCAGCAAAATACTTGCCATCATTAAGTTTTGCCAATCTTTTAACAGCATCTTCCATATTAGTACAAAGCAGTCCACATACTGATTTATTGTACATACATGAGGCTTTTTTCATGTGTGGTGGTATATTTCTACCATAGAACGTGTCATAGTCTGGTTTAAAATCACGATTGTTCTTAATATCGCAATAATAGAATACCATTACGCCATGATAATCTTTGTAGATGTATTTTACATTACAACGATTGATGGCCTTATTGGCAAGGTCTATCTCAAATATGACATCACCACAATTAACGACATCATATTTGTCTAGCTCATCACGCCTAGCCTTTCTACATTCGTCATGCTCTGTGCCATCTTCTCTACGTCTTAGACGAACACCATTTAAATCACCAAATTTCTTACTTGCCATATATTAGTGCTACTGTCTTTTAGGTACGTAAACTCTTGTAACCACGTAATACATTAAAAGATGTTACCATTCTTCTCAAGAATAGTACCCTTAAATGGGTCAATGATGAAAGGACGCTGCTTGCGCTTGAACTCACTCTTCCAAGAGCGCATACATACACTTCTCACAGTATCAATACCATACTTGTCACCAAGAGTAGGAACAAACTCCTTACCACTTTTCTGACAAGCTTCCATTCTACGCTGCTTAACTTCCTCATTCTCATTATCGAACTGAGTGTTCTTAATGGATTCAGTGAGACCGTCAGATGCATACATTGGCTTAATCTTATCAGAGAGATTTACCCAATGATAGAGTATGTCATCTACATCATCATAGGTTTTTCCTGGTGCAATCTGAGCCAAGTCGCCACCAGCCTTCACACCGTTACCATCGGTAGGCATGATTGCAATAGCAGCCTCAAGTGCCTTGGAATCCTTGTAGACATTTTCCTTCATCCACTTGGCAAGACCATATACCTCATGCTTCCACAAACAACCGATAGGGTTGAAATCACCATCATCACCATGAATAGTCCAGAAGCCAAGAAAATGCTCTGTTAAGTTGTCAGTATCAATAACAATACCACCCATCTTTGATGCGATGTCATATAGCGTAATCATACGCAAACGTGCTTTGATATTACCTTGAGAGATTGGTGTACTATCAGAGCCACTAGAAGACGTACAGAACTTCTCCACAACCTCAAACGTGGACTGTAAGTTAACCTCCTTAAAGGAATCACAGAACTCATTCCCAGCAAGTGTTGCAGAACTCACCTCGTCAGCCTCGTTAGTTGAACAAGGCATACTGATTCCGATAAGAGGGAGGTCAACTTGCTTACACAGTGCAGCACATACAGTTGAGTCAATACCGCCACTGATACCAAGAACAAGTGCCTTGATATGATTCTTCTCACAATACGACTTGATGCCACCTACGAGATTATTGTAGACCTCTGCATAGTCAAGAGGTGTAACACGCACATACTTTTCAATACCGTCTTTCATATTTTATTTGTTTATTATGTTTTCTACTGTATTAATTCTTTTTTTCTCTAGATTTTCATTCATTACTGCGCTTTCACACTTTTTAATGAAATCATCTATTTCTTTACCATACCCCAAACTATATTTTAGGTATTTTTCACTTCTACCGCCATCATGAATTAATGGTTCAAAGTCCACAACAAATTTAGGGTTTAAATGTTTATCGATTACGATAAAAGCAAATAACCCACTATAACGTTTTTTTGTTGGAATATTTAACTTAAACTTATCATATGGTTTTCGTACTTGGTATTCGACTGACTTCATAAAAGCTTCAATTCTATGATTAAGAGTAGTTACCCAATTAAGTACATTTTCATCACGCTTACAATATCTAATAAGTTGATTATAATCGTATTCCACCATTTTTTTAATATCATCCTCCTCTGCCTCATAACTGCTATATGTATTAATTAATATAGCAAATATTACAACGCCTAAAAATGCTAAAAAGAACTGTAACATATTAATTCTTAATTATTGTATCAACTTTATTTTTAACTTCCTCAAACTTTGCACACTCATAATCAGCACCAACCAAATTCCATTCAAGTAAAGGTACACCTAGTTCATCATCATATGAAATAATGACAAAAACTTTGTTCTCACCCCTTTTAAGAACATCTTTCATGTCTTTGGCATAATCAGTTTCCTTAGATGAAAGTGGTTCTCCACCATTACCCTTAGTTCCAAGTGAATTAAAGTACTTCACACATGATTTAATTTCATTACTTGTTTCAACAGAAAACTCAAATATTTCATTAGTTTCATGTATATACTTTTGAAATATTTTAGCCTTACTTTTCAAGATATGAAACTGAATCTTAACTTCATGTGTTTCTTTATCTTCTGGCTTTGTATATCTAACAATAATATCGTCAGTATCTGCATAACGTTTGCTAGCTATTTCCATTGCTGATGCAAACGCATATACCGACTCAAATTCTTTAATGTCAAATATTATTGGCTCTACTGTTGTTTCCACGCCATCTAGCTTAGAGAGTACCTTATTGGCATTCTCTAGTGCAATATCCTTTTCAGCATCCAATTGTTCTTTAGGCTTACAATTTCTTTTAGACCAATCAATAAGCCATTCAGTTGTTAGATATTCCATATTGATTAATTTTATTTTTGCAAATATACGAAAAAAAATTGAGATAGCCAAATACTATCTCAATCTTTTAACTTTATTTAACGACCACTAATGTATAGTCTTTCTTTCCTTTCTGTAGAAGCAGATACTTACCATTTATAAGGTTTGACTCGTTAACCGTATCTTTTTCCCCAACTTTAACCTTATTGACAGAAAATCCATTGCTCTTAATAAGCTTACGAGCCTCAGACTTTGAAGGTACTTTATCATGCATAGTTGCTAGGTCAATAACAGTTACGCCACTAGCAATCTGCTCTTTAGACACCCCTACAGTGCTCACCTCAGACTTGATGGTTTCCCATGCATTTTCTGACACATCACCAATCTCAACACCACCAAACAAGAACTCAGTTGCTTCTTGAACACTCTCAAGTGCTTCCTCACCATGAATCATTTCAGTCATGTACTCTGCAAGTATCTTCTGCAAATAACGCTTACTTGGGTTCTCACGATGCTGTTCAATTATTCCATTAATCTCATCGATTGGAATAAGTGTAAACAGTTTGATAAAACGTTCAGAATCTTCATCCGACTGATTAAGCCAGAACTGATAGAACTCGTATGGACTTGTCTTTTCGGCATCAAGCCAAATATTACCCTTCTCAGACTTACCGAATTTAGTACCATCAGCCTTTGTAACAAGAGGCCATGTCAGCATACATGCGTCATTACCGCCAACCATTCTACGGATAAGCTCAATACCTGTTGTACCATTACCGTATTGGTCGCTACCACCAATCTGTAATTTACAGTTGTATTTCTTGTAAAGTTCTACAAAGTCGTAACCTTGAATCAACTGATATGTAAACTCCGTGAATGACATACCATTACCATCACGCTCAAGACGTTTCTTAACAGAGTCTTTTGCCATCATGTAGTTCACACTAATACACTTACCAACCTCACGTGCGAAGTCAATGAAAGAGAAATCCTTCATCCAATCATAGTTATTCACCATGATTGCACCGTTTTTATCGCTAGAGTTGAAATCAAGCAACCTACTTACTTGTGCATGAATGCCTTTAATGTTATGCGCTACTGTTTCAGCACTAAGAAGCTTTCTCTCTTCTGACTTGAAAGATGGGTCTCCTATGAATGCAGTTGCACCACCCAAAAGCACGATAGGCTTGTGTCCGTAACTCTGTAACAGCTTTGCGGTAGTGAATGCAAGCAAATGTCCAAGGTGAAGACTATCTGCTGTGGGGTCAGTACCTACGTAGAAAACAGTTGGTGCTTTTAACAATTCCTCTAGGTTGCCAGAGGTGCTTGCAATAAGACCTCTTTCTTTAAGTTCTGAAATTAATGGATTCATTTTATATCTTATTTAAATTATTAAAACGATTCTACATAAACCATTAATCTTTTTTTCCTCATAATGGTTTGAGAGATAGCATCCATCTGTTCACGTGTAATTCCATATTTCTTTGAGGAATTACTTGTATTTTTCTGCCTATTCCTCTTTCTTTTAGACCTACTTTTTCTGAAAAAAAAGAACATAGTTTAATTATTTAAATTGTTTATGCAAAGATATATAAAAAATATTGCATAACAAAATGTATTAACATAGTTTAACAAAAATGAGCACCAACGTTAATTGATGCTCATTATAAGTGAATACGCCATGCATTAAAGCTTAACGTATGTAAGAATCTCTTGATTAAGAGCCTTTGCCACAAGTTCCTCTGCTGTAGGTCTGCGAATCTCTCCAGTTACCTCATCCTTAACAGCGTCCTCATTCATCAGCATTGAAATGATGCTACCATCAAATCCGCTAAAGAAATAGCAACCACTATCGTTGATTGTAGCTGCAAAGTCTTGCTTTCTCTTTGAAGCGCAATCCCACCAAATGAACTTCATGTTATCCACGAACTCTTCTGGGAACACAGTCTTCAATGACTTCACAGAGTACTCATAGTTAGTTGGCTCTGTGCGTCTTGAACCCCAACTATAGTTAACTGGATTGAACTGCATATCACTAACAACAAGAATTGTTGTAGGATACTGCTCAAGAGGAATCTCTGGGTGCTGCTGTCTAATCTTGATGATTTCATCAACAGCAGACTGGAAGTTTGTTCCACCACAACCCACGCTTGGAAGGTTCATAATTCTATCACAGAATGAATCACCCTTCATATCATATGGGTATGAGACATTATCAAACATGATAAGCTTGTTGTGGAATGGACCAGTGTTAAGGTCTGAGAAGAACAATGCAAGTGAGCTTGCAATATCCTCACAAGTGATGTCCTTAATACCGTCTGCCATACGACTCATTGAGCCACTAGTGTCAAGACAACACCATACATTCTCAGTAATCTTGCCATCGGCACGAGCCTTATCAACAAGACCCTTGAACTGAGCGTCAAGTGTGTGCTTGACCTCAATTGGTATATTCTTGCTTCCACTGTAGTATCCTCTGCTACCACGTGCCTCACGTAGCTTACGTGCAAGCTCGAAAACGTAACCTGTGAACTTAGCAACTGGCTGTTGTAAAATCCACTGAGTATAGTTATCCTTCAAATTGTGGTTTGAAAGGAACTTGCTAGTTACAAGTAAGTTAAGAGCACGACCTGGAATATGATTCCAATTCAGAGCATCATAGTTACGAGAACAAATGAGCTTTTGGAAAGTATGTGCTGTACCACTACTCTTGGTCTTATTGTACTCCTTGTAGCTCAGATTCATAAACTTAGCGAATGACTTCGCAAGGTCATTTGTAATCTGATTCCACTCTGTTGTACACTTGCTACGGCTCTCGATGCGAGGCATGAACTTTTTAACCAAGTCAACGTGAGTATCACAAAGAAGACCTTGTGCGATGACCTCAAACATTGCTTTTTGGTTAATGACATTCAAGTTCTCCTTGATGTCATAGAACATCAAAGTCCAAATATCCTTCCATGAACCAACAAGAGGCAATGCCCAAATGTTGCTATAGAAAGCCTCTGGATGCTCTTTAGCAATCCAAAGCAAACGCTTAAAGGACTCGTCACGAGCACCTTGTCCGTTCTGAACCTTATCAGTCTCATTGTCAGCGTTAACCTTCACCTTACGTGTTACCATACGGAGGTAGAATGGGAAACGCAATGCAGCTTCCGCATTCTCAGCCCAAATCTGAGCTTGGTCGGCAAATACCTCTTCAATTGGACGACCTCTAAAGTTACCAGCCTTACCAAATTGGTCAACGATTGCGCTGCCAGTTGATACGTTTGTAACTGCGCCATTCTCAGTCAAAGTTGTTGCCTTGAAACCTACTGCATTAATAAATGCGTTTGTCTTTGTTGCTGTTCTTGTGTTCATAATGCTTCGTTTGTTTTTTTATTCTTCATTTTAACTTTGCAAAGATATGAAAAAAAATTGGAATAACCAAATATTTTAACGTTTTTTTATAAAAAAAATGATATTTATTATATATAACGTTATAAAATACAATTCATATGAAGAATTTTAATGATATTATTCAAGAAACTATAGATAATTTTGTTAATGAGTCCATCATTTCTGAAAGTGCGCTTGATGACATCAAAAATTTGCTAAAAGCATTTAAAGGAAAATCCAATATGTCACAAGATGACTTGAGAAAAGAAAGGAAACTCAAGAAGAAAGCGGAAAAGGCTAAGAAAGACACTAAGAAGTTGCGTAGAACCAAAGGTGGTGGTAAGGTCTATTATGATTATGATGACTACGAAAGAAAACATAGAAAGTTAGCAAAAGGTGACACTGATTCTATCACTGACACCGTAGACCAAGAGAATACTGACATTGCTGCTGTAGCAAGAAGTATATTCCCAGACCACACAGAAGAAGGTGCTCAATCACAGCTTCGTAAGATTTTGAATCATGAGCGTCCAATGACTAAGGATGTTGCTTCAAAAATCGAGAGGATGATTTCAAGAGGTAGAATTGCAGTTAAATAAAGGGTAGCATTAGCCACCCTTTTTGTGTTTATAACTCTGAAAGTCTATTCTTATACTCTTCCCTAAGAGTATTCATCGCCTCCAACTCTAACTGTCTAACACGTTCTGAGGTAAGACCTAAAATTTCAGCAATTTCATTCAACTCATATTCACGATGAAGACCATTATCCTCGTAAAGGCCAAAACGCATCTTAATAACTTGCTGCTCCCTTGGAGAAAGAACTGTCAACAAAGAGGAAATAAGTTTTGTGTTAAACTCATTTGTCTCAGTTTTCTCATATTCGTTATATGATGCACTTGCACGATTATAATTAATGATGTCACTACCGCTATATTTATCGTCATCATCACTTGTATCAATATCTATACTTGCGTAATTAATATCAAGCAAATCGTTTTTGTTCTTGATGTCTTTACCATACACATCATTCAATATCTCAAGAAGTTCGTCAGTTGTTGGCTCACGCTCATTCTCTTGTATGAATTTGTTTCTAGCTTTTGACATCACATGAAATGTCTTGTATAGATTACTCTTTTGTACCATTTCTGCATCACCATATTTATAGGTGTTAATGGCACGGATGATGTACCACATTGCATAACTAGCAAACTTTACTCCCTTTGATACATCATACTTATCAATTGCTTCAATAAGACCAAAATTAATCTCGTCAATATAATCAGTAAGTGTATCTGTAGTTGAATAGTTTTTTGCTGCTGCAATAATCAATCTCTGATTACTAAGAATAATAAACTCCCTAATCTTGTCATAGTCACGACATGCTTTGGCATATGATTCTCTATCAAGCGATTTCTCAAGTCGCTTCATATTTTCTTTAGCCTCTTTAAGCTTTGTGAACCACTTAACTTCTTCTTCTTTATCGAATGGCTTATAATCCTTAATATCTTTGTAGAATCTAGTTGTATTTTCTGAACGGTCTACAAGTCCTGTTTCCGCTTTAAGATTTATTACAAACCCCATTAATAGTTTATTTTATCGTTAAACATTAAATTATGTCCTTTTCTTTAGGATGACAACTGTTTTATTACCTTCATCCTTTGGTGTTGACTCTGGTACTGCAACATCATCCATCATAACAATGAACTCCAAGATAGATTTCTTGTTGTCCTCCCTTCTAGATAGCTCTCTTCCCTTCATTGCAAGTGTGACTCGCACACGGCTACCATCCTCAATGAATTTCTTAGCATTATTGGCTTTGGTTTCCAAATCATGTTTTGCAATATTCACACTGAGCTGTATCTCCTTGAGTGGCTTTACTTGCTGCTTATTCTTCTTTGCAGCCTTTTTCAACTCATAGAGCATTTTTTCGTAGTTGCACACCTTTACAATAGGAACATCTGATTTTCCTTGAATCTCCACAAGGTCAAGCTCCATATCTTCAGCAATCTTACGTGCCTCAGACATAGTTACAACCTTACTCTCTATACCTTCTCCTACAATTCTGACGTTACCGCCAATTCTAATTTCGTCATTCGCACGAAACCTTGAAGAAAAATCATTTTTATTAGCTTTTGCCATCTAATTGTTTTTCTAAATCCTTTATTTTATTTTTTAACTTTGTTATCTTGTCCTTTCTTTCTTGAACTTCTTTTTCTTTAATCTCAAGAAAATATTTCTGAAAAGCTAATTCACGTTTTAGACCCTCCAATGTTGGGGATTCATTCATACGTTTTTTAGCCTCTTCCTCCACTTGAGAAGCATGTTCAATAAATCTACGTGCTGGTTCACCACTCAGTGTTGGAATAGGTTTACCGCTATCTATTGCCAATACTGTTGGTTCATCGTTTTCGGATGCAAAGATACGATTTTTTTCTGACATAGCCAAACTTTTCTTCTTAATTTTTGTTAAAACTTCTTTTCTCTGATTTTGCATCGTTTGTAAATTCTCTGCAAATTCCATTATCCTACTCTTCGACATATTCAAAGATTAAATCTGAATCTTTTGCCTTATAATGACCTGGTTTTATTCCATCAAACACATGTTGATGTAAAAGTGTCTCAATTAAATACAGATTATCGGACACATAATGGTATGTGTCAAGCATATACTTTTCAACATCATCTGGATATGCTGCTCCATCAGCATCCTCTTCTGTATTCTTTATTGCCTTATCCCTTAATCCTAGAATCATTGCCACATCATCCAAGATATGAGTTTGCATTGTTAGCATGACTTTCTTATTAATCTTAAGAAAATCGTCATCTTTGTCTTCCACATTCAAAAACCTTACAAGTTTTAGGTGGTCTTCTGTTAAGTTCAAATGTAATATCATATTATAATGTTTTATCTAATTAGTATCTTCTGTGTCCGTTTTTTTTGAATCGCTCTTCGGCTTCTTCTTTCCTTTTACGAACCATTTCATAATAAGCCTTTCTATCCTCTTTTTTTACTGCTAGCTCTCTATCCCTCACCTCTTTCATTTCTTCGGCTCTAGACTTCTGAAAATAGTCAAAAACGGTACATTCAACATCTGTTAATGTCTTCTTAAATATGTTGAATATCTTTTTCTTATCCCCATTCCCATCGAACCTACTAGAACCAAGCAAAGGGCAAGCGATTTTCTTGCCCTTATATTTGATATTCACTAACTTAAGAGCATTTTCCAATGCGTCATATGAAAGATAGTCTTTTTCTAAGTCTGGCCTGAAATTATAACCCTTTGCAATAAAACATAGACAAAATGTAGGCTCTTCATTTTCTGACTTGCATTCAAGTATTGTACCCATCTTATCTATGTCACCATATTTGGTCTCTAGATTCTTCTCATAAACATACGGATAGTTAAGCATAACTTTCAACTGTATTCCTTGAGACATGGTACAATAGATATTTGTTCCTATGAGGATAGTATCATATTCACTAAAATGGTCATAAAGGTCAATATCTTTAACTATCTTAATCATTTGAAATTTTCATGTTCTTTAAGTTTTAAAAGAAGTTCTTTCTCTTTTTCCGTAACATTTTTCGGTATGTTAATCTTAACAATACCCAACATATCTCCTGATTTATTAGTACCGTATATCGGAATACCATAACCCCTAAATCTGAGTTTATGTCCGTCAGACGTACCACTAGGAATCTTAGCTGTTAACTGTTTTCCATCTACAGTATTAATATCAACACTGCAACCAAGAATGGCATCTACAACATTTAACTCTATTGGGAAATAGAGGTCATTTCCTGCAATTTCAAACTCATCGTTTGGTATTGCTTGTATGGAAATAATCAAATCTCCAGGTGTTCCCTTTCCGTGAGGTGGGAAATTTCCCATTCCACCAAGTATCACATTCATACCATCGAGCAAACCCTTATCAAGTTTAATCTCGGTTTCGTCAGTTACTTTCTGAATGATACCATGACCTTGACAATGCGCACAAGGCTTTTCTATGATATAACCTTGTCCACCGCATGATGGACATGTTTGTGTCATTGCCATGAAGCTATTGCCGCCAAATACAGTACCACTACCTCCACAGCTTCTACAAACCTTTTTCTTACTTTCTGGGGTCATACCACTACCGCCACAATGGTCACAAGGTATAAACCTCTTATATTTAACTTTCTTGGTTACACCGCTATACATTTCTTCTAATGTAAGCTTCATGGGTATTCTGATACTTGTACCCTTAGTATTCCTTTCTCTAGGTCTTCCAAAGTCAAAGTCAAAACCCATTCCACCCATATTGAAATGTCTGAGTATTTCTTCCATACCCATTCCACCAAAATCTGGTCCTCCACTAGCATAAAAATCAAAGTTGGAATGTGGGTTGTCATATTCCTTCCTTTTATTTTCATCACCAAGAACCTCATAGGCTTCGGCAGCTTCCTTAAATTTAGCTTCTGCTTCCTTATCTCCTGGATTTCTATCTGGATGCAGTTTGATGGCTAACTTGCGGTAAGCTTTCTTGATTTCGTCTTGAGACGCATCCTTTTTAACACCAAGAATCTTGTAATAATCTTTTCTATCAGCCATTATTCTTCTATTAAGTTATCAAGTTTATGCAAAGATATAAATTTTATTTCAAAATTACAAATAAAAACGTAAAAATCTGAGAGACTTGTTGGGAAAGCCCCTCAGATTTACACTATTATTTTTCAACCTTGTCAAGTCATTATTACTTAACTTCCTCAAACTCAGCCTCTTCAACATCGTTAGGCTGTTCTGCTGCTGATTCTGCAACCTCTTCATCAGTTGGTTGCTGTGTAGTCTGCTGACTTTGATTGTTGGCATATACACGCTGAGAAACTGTTTGCCAAGTCTCATTGATAGAAGCCTCAAGCTCGTTAATCTTATTAACGTCCTTTACCTTAACAGCTTCCTTCATCTGAGAAACCAAACCCTCAAGCTTTGTCTTTTCATCCGATGTGAGGTTGTTTTTCTGTTCCTCAATCATCTTCTCTTGAGTGAATGCGATGTTGTCACCCTTGTTTACAGCGTCTGCTGTCTCACGCTCCTTCTTGTCAGCATCTGCATTTGCTTCTGCCTCTGCTTTCATGCGCTCAATCTCTTCTTTAGACAAGCTGCTAGAACCCTCAACACGGATAGACTGTGCCTTGCCAGTACCCTTATCAGTAGCACTAACCTCAATCACGCCATTAGCATTAATGCTAATCTTAACGGAAATCTGAGGGATACCACGCTTTGCTGGTAGAATACCAGTCAAGTTAAACCTACCGATTGACTTGTTCTGATTAGCCATTGGACGATTACCTTGCAAAAGGTTAATTGTCACCTCTGTCTGATTGTCAGCAGCCGTTGAGAATGTTTCCTCCTTATCACAAGGTATTGTAGTGTTAGCCTCAATAAGAGTTGTCATAACACCACCCATTGTCTCAATACCAAGATTAAGAGGTGTAACATCAAGAAGAACGATGTCACCCACACCATCTTCCTTATTGAGCACTGCACCTTGAATTGCAGCACCAAGAGATACTGCCTCATCAGGGTTAACTGCTTTAGATGGGTCTTTTTGGAATACGCTCTTTGCAGCCTCTACAACCTTTGGAATACGTGTAGAACCACCAACAAGGATAACCTCGTCAATATCCTTAACATCTAGCTTAGAAAGCTTCAAAGCCTCTTTACAAAGCTCAATGAGTTTGTTATAAAGATTCTCAGTCAACTGCTCAAACTTTGCACGTGTCAATGTAAGCATAAGATGCTTTGGTACACCATTAACTGGTGCCAAGTATGGCAAGTTGATGTCAGTAGATGTAGCAGTAGAAAGCTCAATCTTAGCCTTCTCAGCAGCTTCCTTGAGTCGCTGCATAGCCATAGCATCACTAGAAACATTAACACCCTCTTGTTTTTCGAACTCTTCAACAAGATAGTTTACAATTGCTTGGTCAAAGTCCTCACCACCAAGGTGTGAATCACCGTTGGTTGAGATAACCTCGAACACGCCACCACCGAAGTTAAGGATTGATACATCAGACGTACCACCACCGATGTCATATACAACGATGTTCATATCTTTATTTGCCTTATCAACACCATAAGCTAGTGCTGCTGCTGTAGGCTCATTGATGATACGAAGAACGTTCAAACCTGCAATCTCACCAGCCTCAATAGTAGCCTTACGCTGACTATCATCGAAATAAGCTGGAACCGTGATTACAGCATCCTTTACCTCTGTTCCAAGATAGTCTTCTGCTGTCTTCTTCATCTTCTGTAGAATTGTTGCAGAAATCTCTTGTGGAGTATACTTACGACTATCAATGTTCACACGAGGATAGCCACCTTCATTAACAACATCATAAGTCACACGGTCTGCTTCTTTCTGAGCTTTATCAAATGGAATACCCATGAAACGCTTGATTGCGTACACAGTATTCTTAGGATTGGTGATTGCTTGTCTACGTGCCGCATCACCCACCTTACGTTCACTATTCACAAAACCCACAACTGATGGGGTTGTACGATTACCTTCACTGTTCACAATGACAGTAGGCTGACCACCTTCAAAAACTGATACACAGCTTGTGCTTGTACCAAGGTCAATACCAATAACTTTACTCATTTTATTTTTTATTTATATTATATGTTATTTTTTCCTTTTGCCTTTATATATGCAAATACTGTGCCAAACTATTTATTTTTAAAAAATTCAATTGCAGCTTCTTTCGAGAAAAAGATAAACTCATTATCATGCGTTTTTACTGTGGGATAACTAACTACTTTTGAATATGTGTCTGTAAATTTTGGATGAGCATTGATGGTTTTACCATTCTTATCAAACCCAAAATGGAAATACAATACATCTTTAGGGTTTCCCATCAAACCATACTTTTTAACAGTTCTACTACAAATGTATCTCCCATCATTATTGTAAAAATACACTCTATCCCTTAATCTTAAATCTCTTGCTGTTTTCATAACAAATTAAATTTCAAAATTTAGCACTAAATGACGCTCTTAAAATTCTGTGCAAATATACGAAAAAAAATTGGAATAACAAAATGTTACCCCAACTTTTTAACAATATTTAAACGTTACCCAATCTTGTTTAAGATGTTTTCATTATTCTGTGATGTATTCATCTATACTATTAACGATGTGATTCAATTTAACTAGAATCTCGGCCATAATTGCATCCTCTGTAAGCATTGTTACATTAGATGTCTCAAGCTGTCCAAGGTCTTGACCTCTCTCAATTCTACCCTTGGCAATCTTGATGCCAACTTCCTCATCAAACTTATCGAGTGGGTGACAAATTGACACACCCAATGTCAGTTTTCTATTAAGAGTCTTAACTCCGTATGTCAAAACGCCATCTACAAATGTATTTGGCTTAGTTTCGACTGGTATTACATCTTGAACAATCTCTTCCTTCCGTGACTGCTCAAACTTACCCACTACTGTAACGTAATGCTCGTCACCATTAATACTTGTAGCTTTCGCCCAAGCATGATAAAACTTTTCTTTTGCCATAACTATATAGTTTAATTTGAATTATTATTGCACACGATAATTTAATCGTCATGTTTTAACAAACGATAAACTTGAGTAATTTCTTCTGCTGTGGCATTGGTAAAATTATATTCGTTTTCATTAACTTCGAATTTCTCAAAATTTTGCCACAACAATTCACTATCATCTAATCTCATATTAGAACATGTTCTTTTGAATCTTTACTTTCCTTACATAATTTGAATCTTGAATTAGGTCTAGGAATATGTCATTATATCCTGATGGTATAGGACCACCGTTTACCCATATTTGTCCTCTAAAAGCAATAATTTCCGACCCTTCTGGTAATTTTCCATACTTACATTCAAACGGTTTAATTAATACATACTTTTCGTTCATAACTTAACTTTATCTAGACTGTCACTAATATGTTTCAATATTGGCGACATTATTTTATCCACTTTAACCCAATCCACATGTGGTCTATTACAGTTTTCAAACCATTTCACTGGTGTACCCACATTACGGTCATCAATGCAAAAGACAGAAAAACTCTTTGTAACTGAGTTACCATCCTTATCTTGACATGGGTTCTTTCTTAAACCATAAAGTTTTATACCTTCTTTTTCAAGAGTTTCTAGTGGTTCTTTTAAAATTTCATCATGCCTCATTGAATTAAGAATCCAACCAACGTTATAATCCTTAGTCCAACGCCTCATTATTTCAAATGCTTCTTCATTAAGAACCATTTCGCCAGTATCCCAATCAGAGCACTTGGTGAGCGTGAAATCCCAATCTACTTCTATTGGAATAACCCATCTACCATCTTCTGTTCTTTCACTATAATATAGAACTTCATCTATAAGACCATTATACTTCTTCATTATTCAATACCTCCCATAATAAAATGCACATGATTTACCATAATATTCAAGAAACGCTTTTCTATCTTCGTCACTATCGTATTCTGAATACGTATTCCTTAATAATTTACAATTAGGAAAATGTACGCAATTAAAACAAGTTTTATTCATAAGAAACCAGTTATATATTAATGATAATATTAGCAGCAGATTTCCACGCCTCTGCTGCATTTCTCTTTGATTCTCTTACTGACTTCCCCATATATTCCACAAATTCTCTCATGAACTCTTCACTAGGATTACAAGGTGTTATTGTGCCACCTTGTTCCCTAACAAAATCTTCAAAACTTTTATTTTCTTCCATCTATTCTTCTCCATACAAATGTATCTTTCTTATTTCTGGATGTATCAATTCTTCCTCATAATTTTCACCATTAGCATAGCAATTCATCTTATGCTTCTTCCAATAAGCGTGATTAAGCCTCCTTAGTACACCTTGATTCAATATAGTTGTATAGTCATTTCTGTCTTCGTATTCTATATCAAAATCTTCTCCAAATGTTCTGTAGATAAACTCACCAAAGGCACGAGAACGAGACATACCAGCCCTACAATGAATGTAGAAAGTTGTCCTACCTTGATTGACCATATCTTCAATAAAATCAACGGCTTTCTCTGCTTGCTCCATTCTCATTGTCTTGAAAATGTGTCCGTCATAATTTACGTCAGTTGAAATATCATCGAAATCTAAGTTAAGAACGTTCTCATGATTGTTCATAAAAAAGTGCTTCGTTTCGCCTTCATCAAGATAATACTCTAGACACTCCCTAGTCCCTATGATTGATATGAAAGCAGTGTCTTTAAGATTATCAACATTTCTATTATCTAACCCCAATTCTTTCATTTTCTCATCAAATAGATAATGAGAAAGTACAACTATTTTACCTTTAGCCATTTTATAATTTGTTTTATATGAATATTCCAATGTTAATAAATATAGGTTGAATCATACAAAAATTCTTATAATTTATAACACTTCTCTTAATCTATTTGTAACATCTTGCAATGCCAACAATTCGTAACTTCCATCATCTTTTAACCATACGATTCTTCTTGCAATAACCTTTAATCCAATGTCTTCTAGCGGAATCTGATAGCAACTCAACTGTAATGTATAGAAAGATTTTGGCTCGTCATATAAATCACCAAATGGCGGTGCAAGGAACTTCCCAGCTTCATGACTGAACTGTTTTGTTAACTCTTTATTAGTTTTAAAGTCAAATATACATAATCCACTCTTGGAATCATCCTCTTTATCCTTGTAGTAGAACAATATATCAAACGTGCCACAATAGTCTTGTTTTAGGTTTGTAAGCTCCTTGTTCTTTCCTGTATATACCTTTGTTTCAGCTAGTACAAAATGAAGATTATGATGTAATTCATCATAGAATTTCAATATTGCTTCTTCTTTCGGTCTTGTTGGTATTAACCAATTCTTATCTTTAATGTATTTACATTTATTCTCTTCAGTTATCAACTCTGGATGTCCATTTTTTAGCCACCCTAATGATTCCCCATAGGCATGTACCAATGTACCAGTAGTTGTTGCCTTGAGATTCTTAAACTTCCATTCATCAAGCCAATACTGTGGTGTCTCACCATGCTTCTCAGCATATGCTATTGCTTGTGCTTGTTCGTCAAATGGGTATGCACAGAATTGGTGCGTGACCTCTGAAACTGAAGGTAACTGTATTCCATTAAGAAAATACTTGTGTCCTTCTTCTATAAATGTTAAATCCTTAAATTCTGTTAATATCTTGTTTCTTATAGCTGTAACTTCCTTTGGTTCTCCATTAACTACTATTTTTTTAGCCATTATACACTATTTTTTGCAAAGATATATAAAAAATATTAAAAAAACAAATTTATTGATAAAATAATGGGTGAGCCTCGGTTGACTCACCCATATATTTTGTTTGTAAATGATTAACAATTATCAATTGTTTTTTGAATAATTTAAGTGCATTCCCCAAATGTCACATTCAAAGTGTTTGTCGTTGCATTCCAACTAGCAGTGAGTACAGTATACATATGAGAAGTTGAAGTCCCACCACAAGAATTAACTATGTTACCACCACCACCTGTATCAGTTGTGAATTGACCTGCAAATGTCATTAATTCCCTTGATTCTGTAGTATCTAAAACACCATATACTGTTCCGTTTCCAGCATTTGGACCTGCCAATGTAAAATCTGCTGCATAAGTAGAACCAGTCATTATTAAATTACCGCTACTCAAATTAGATGGCAATCCAGTAAACATTATATTAACTGGGGTTACTTGAGCTGCTTGTTCAACAGTGCTGCTGAATTCACAATTTCCATCAGGACTTCTAAATATAACATCACCCCTTCTTGGTCTACCACCATTGTATTTAGCCTTACAAATATAAGAAATCACATCTTGACTAGTACTAGCTGTTAAATATTCTACCCAATTTGGTTTGTCATAGAGAACAAGTGTTCCAGCGCTTGACAAAGATGTACCAACAGTACCACCAACATTGTCTTTTGCATCTTCATATAAAGTACTAGCGGTCCAGCCATATTTATCACAATTACAAGTTGGAACTGTATATGTTGTTGATGCCGTACATCCACTATCATCTGTGTATTTTATTGTATATACCATATCATTACTGGTAGTGTTTTGGGGAAAATTGAATGTTCCACCAGTATGTGGAACACTAGGAGTTGAATTCCATGTTGCCATATTGTTATATTATTAAATATATTATTTTATGCGTTTGCTGCAATACTAAAATGCACTACGCCACCATCACATGTAACTTGTCTATCTGGTACTATCTGACTAGCATCAAAATTCACTATACCGCCATCACATGTAACTTGTTTATCTGGTACTATATGATATTGTGGACAAGTTATACCATTTTGTGTGACATTAACTGTTGCACATATAATACCATTCATTTTAATTTTAACAGAGCCATTTCTACTGTTAATTGTTGTATTTCTAGAGCATCCAATTCTAATATTAGTGCCGCTTGTAGAAGCAGTTAACCAAGTTGACTGTGTTGATTCATATGTTACACTAGAAGTACAACTGCTATCTGTAATAGTACCAACTTGAGTTAATGCAGAGCTAGCACTAATATTTAATTCAGTTGCTGTAACATTTATTTTGTTACAAGAACAAGTTGGGGCGCTACTAATACTTATATCACTTTCACAAACCAATTGATTATTTGCATATGTCTTAGACGTTGCAGTGCAAGTTCTGTTGACATCAACTGTAATTGAGCCTTTTGGGATTTCATTCACAATATCATTATATGTAGGACATAAGCCACTTGAATAAGATGATGAAATGCTCCAACCTTGGTCTCTAAGCCATTTTATATTTGCTATCTTATATGCCATATCATTTAAATAATATTAATAAATGGCTGCATTATAATTCTGTTACAACACAGCCATTTTATTTTTTATTGTTTATTTTCTTTTAACTCATTAATGATATTCTCAAGCTCTTTAATCTTCTGCTCAAGATATGCAATCTTAAGAAGACTTAAACCTGTATAATCAACAGCTTTCATACCATCATCTGAGGTTGATACAATGAATCCAAGGTTTTCCTTTTCAACATCTTGTGCAATCACGCCAATAACTGTCTTCTTCTCTTCATCATTTTTGAAGTTGAATGACTTAATATCAACGTTTGCTGCATTTGCCATCTTAGCATATGAAACATTTTCAATATTCTCCTTCAATCTTTCGTCAGAAGTTGCGTAGAAAGCTTGCGCTGTCATACCTGTTCCTTTAATAGACCAAGTAGTAGGTCCAGTAGCAATTATTTCACTTGGGGTAACTCTTATAGCATGACCTGCGATACCTGCTGAATAATAAGATTCTCCGTAAATATAAAGTTTATTATTAGTAATTTGGCCTTGGTCATCTATGCTACCTATAATTGCATCACCATTCTGACGAATCTCAAATGCATTTTTTCTGTTGGTAGATGATGTACCATTACCAACGCTAAATAATGTGTTTCCACCGTCACCAAAGGTTGTGGATGCACTAGACGATACATTGTATTGACCACTAGCATGCTCTGACTGGTTTTTTGTTTCTGTATGATTTCCTTCAGCATGAGAATAGTTACCACTTGCTTGTGTATAATAACCTTCAGCATGTGAACGAGTACCTAATGCATTTGTACTGGTTCCTTCAGCGTGTGAAGATGTACCACTTGCTGTTGTTGTATCACCTTCAGCATGAGAAGATTGTCCACTTGCTGTTGTAGAAACGCCTTCAGCATGAGAATATTGTCCTATTGCTCTTGTAATAGCACCTTCAGCATGAGAAGATTGTCCACTTGCTGTTGTTGTATCACCTTCAGCATGAGAATGAGCACCTAATGCTTTTGTACTGCTTCCTTCAGCATGAGAAGAAGCACCACTTGCTGTTGTATTTTCTCCTTCAGCATGAGCACATGCTCCAATTGCTGTTGTGCCACTACCTTCAGCGTGTGAAGATGTGCCACTTGCTGTTGTACTGTATCCTTCAGCATGAGAATAATTAGCACTTGCTGTTGTATCACGTCCTTCAGCGTGTGAAGATGTACCACTTGCTGTTGTTCTATATCCTTCGGCATGTGAACGAGCACCTAATGCATTTGTACTGCTTCCTTCAGCGTGTGAAGATGTACTACTTGCTGTTGTGTTATATCCTTCAGCATGAGAAGAAGCACCACTTGCTGTTGTATTTTCTCCTTCAGCATGAGAATAATCACCATATGCTGTTGTACTAACACCTTCAGCATGAGAAGATATACCACTTGCTACTGTACTATCGCCTTCGGCAACATTTCCTCTTAGTTCTATGTCATTTGAATTGATTGTTAATATGTGATGTTTACTATAACTACTACTAACAACGCTTCCACTAGCACCATAATATCTTTCAAATTTAATTGAATCTTTATCTAAAGTTATTGACTCACTACCAGGAGCTTGATATCCAGTAGCATATATAGACATACTTGAACTATCAATACTAGTTATCGCTGTACCTCCGCCAGTTCCATCAACAATATGGCTAATAGTTGTACCTGAATTTTTGATGACAGTTTTTCTAGTGGTATCACTTGTATTAATTACATTTGCCACTCCATTTACATAGGTATCACCATTCTGTCTTATCTCAAAGGCATTTTTTCTGTTGCTAGTTGATGTACCATTACCAACAGTAAACAATGTTCTATCGCCATCTGTTGAACCAGTGCGGCTTACATTATATATACCGCTTGCGTGTTCTGCTTCGTTATTTGCCACAGTATAAGTTCCTTCAGCGTGAGAAGCACTACCAATTGCTGTTGTACTGTCCCCTTCAGCATGAGAAGCAATTGATGTTGCACTTGTTGACCAACCTTCAGCATGAGAAGATTGACCAATTGCTTTTGTGAGATAACCTTCAGCATGAGAACCAGTGCCTCCGCTTGCTGTTGTATTTTCTCCTTCAGCGTGGTCACTACCTTTAATTGCACTTGTACCTAAACCTTCAGCGTGAGAGTAATTACCACTTGCTGTTGTATTTTCTCCTTCAATTATACTGTTTGTTCCAGTACCTGCGCTTATTGGAAGGTCGAGAGAAATTGCTTTATTTGTAATATCAATTGCTCTACCAGCGCTATATGTTGTATTAGTACCACTAATTGTAACTACACCACCACTTGTTGAATTAATAGAAACAGCGCCAGTACCAGAAAGACGTATCTGATTTTTATAAGTATTGTTGTCAGTAACCTTTACATAAGGGTTGCTTGATACACTGTTTCCACTTGTACCACTTGTACCAACATATATTCGTGTGGTATGATGGGTATCTTGAGAAGTGTATGTTATTGTGCCAGCAGATGTTACACGTCCATATTTATCAGTCTTTACATATGGAATTGCAACGGTGGTATTATTAGTACCAGTTACATTAGATGTAGGCCCATATGTTGAACCACTACCAACTTCAGCAAGACCTATTTTAACATCACCGCTAAGTTTTCCACCACCAGTTAATCCACTATCTGCTATGATTGTAAGTCCACTAGGTACATAGTCACTGTGAGAATGGTCTCCACGTGCAAGAGTGGAACTTGTTTTACCTGTTGAAACACCAATGGTAAATTTATCATTAGCAGCATCACTCGTAAGTGTTACAAATGAACCACCACTTATTGTTAATGTATCATTAGTGGTGTCTGAATCAATAGTCGTGCTTTCTGCATTAATCTTAATCTTTCCGAATGCGTTCTTATTTGAATAATCTGTTGTATCCAACGTCCAAGTGTTTGCAGCAGTTTTCTTAAGTAAACCACTAGTTCCAGTAAGTGCCTCAATTTTCTTAAGGTCATCTGCTCCAGTAACACCGCTTAATGCCACTGTAATTGCTGTTGACGCTGTGTTTGCACTATATGCCTTTCTTACTGTTACATAATTGGTAGTACCAGTTAATTGGTCTCTTGTAAAATAGTTGTCAGCCTCGAATAAGTCACCAATGTTTAGATATATAGTGTCTTTTGTGCTGTCTAAATTCCACACAATTTTAAGCGCTATGTCTGGTCCTGCTGGGTCTTCAGTAAATGTATCACCATTCCATGTACCATGAACAATACTAACACTATCAATCATTCCATCTTTGATAAATGCCTTTGCATCAATCGTCATTGAAGTCAATGTGGTGTTGTTATGTTTAAAGTATATCTTCTTGTCTGTTGAATTGTATTCTGCTTTATCTGGATAGCCACTAACTGTTGGTATAGTAACCTTAGTATCTTCCGAACCATTAAATACAGGTTTTGTAATTGATGGAGTATATCCACTATAGAAAGTAATACTGTGAGATAAGCCCCCTTTTATATCAATGCTTGCAGCACTAATACTTGATGCACTTATAGTATTTGCTGTTACTTTATTAAGGGTTGTGTTACCGCTAACATTTAATGTACCGCCACTAATTGTATTAGTAGTTAAATTAGTAATGTTTGCGTTAGTACCGCTAATAGTAGTTGCACTAATAGTAGTTGCAGAAATCTTCTGCAAGTTGGTATCACCATTTACAGTTAAATTTTTATCTATTGTTGTGTTACCACTAATAAATGTGTTTCCACTAACAGTCAAATTCTTATCAATTCGTGTGTTTCCACTGATGTTAGTGTTGCCAGTTACTGTTAAATCGTTATTGATTTTAGTAGCACCATCAACAGTTAAGGTCTTTTTGATTCTTGTGTCACCACTAATGTTAGTATTACTAGTAACTGTTAAATTGCCATTAACGGTTTCATTACCGTTAAAAGTTGTGTCACCTGTTATCTTAGTTGCACCATTGATGTTGGTAGCACCAGTTACATTAAGACCATTACCAATCTTAGTATTACCGCTAACATTAGTATTGCCACTAACAGTCAAGTTTTTGTCAATTCTTGTGTTTCCACTGATGTTAGTGTTACCTTTAATAGTTGTGCTACCACTTACATTAGTATTGCCACTAACTGTTAAGTTCTTATTGATTCTTGTGTTACCACTAACATTCAAATCACCCCCCAATGTTGTGCCATTATCAATTGTCAAAGAACTGAATGAAGGATTAGCCCCACGCATAGCGTAACGAGACATATCAACAGCAATACCAGCACCTTCTCTAGAAGCATCAGGGGTTCCGTTAACTAGTTTACCATAAATGTCTTTACCGCCATTAATTACTTCAGACTTAGGGGTATTAGAAGCTGCTACTTGATTAAACTTAATAACAAGGTTTGATTTGTTATTAAGAAGGTCATCATTGGTAATTCCATATGAACCATAATCACCGCTATCCTTTGTGGATTGAGGACCATCTTCACCTCTTACTTGACCCTCAAAGGGAATGACTTCTTTCTTCTCAGTCCAGAAAATCATCTGTTCATCAGATGAAAATCTTACAACTTTATTATCTGCATTTTTAATTGAAAGGAATGAACGGTCAGTACTACCACTGACACCGTTGTTAACCGCAATTTCACCAACCTCAAGGGCTTCTGGTCTTGGCTGCTTATCCGTTATTTTACTGTGGATATGCACCAATTTTTTTCTGTCTTTTGCCATAATTTAAATTAACTAAATAGTTTATTAAGAAAAGCAAGTAATGACTTGCTTAATTTATTATTTTTATAATAAATATTTAACTTTTGGAAAAAGGCAGTATATTTTGTAAGGTTTATATTAATTAATTATGGGATACGTTTATTTGATAGGTGAAATAGATAATAAAGGTAGATATAAGATAGGTTCTACCAAGGCAAAAGATGTTAACAAAAGGCTGAAACAACTACAAACTGGGAACTCTTCAGAACTCTTCATTAAGGAATGCTATGAAACAGAGCATCCGTTCAAACTTGAAAAAATGCTCCATAATCACTTCAAATCATCAAACCTTATAGGGGAATGGTTTGAACTATCAGAAAGCGATACAGAAGCTTTTAGAGGGGTCTGTGAGGAAAAAGAAAAAATTATCTCATCACTCAAAGATAATCCATTCTATTTTAATGCAAGAATTGTACCTATGAATATTGGTTTTAATAAGAAAAACAGCAATGGTAGGGTGTATAGCCAAGAATCAATGAAAACACTTATTGAAGACTATAATACTAGATTAAAAGAATTTGATGATGTTTTAGGGGAACTTAATCATCCATTATAATAAAAGGGAACTACCGAAATAGTTCCCTTATTTTTAGGTAATAATATAGGTGTTGACCTATTTTATTAATTCTTTTTCTGCATCCTCCTTGTTTAGATATGCTGTTTTTGCTGTGTAATTCCAATTGTCTTTGAGTATGGAAGTATTAAGGTCTTTTTCCTTTTTAAACAATCCAAAATACATTGGAGACGCATTATGCATTACACGCCTCATCCAACCCCCTCTTTTTTGTGGTGGTCTACAGATACTTATCAACCCATCGTTATCAGTGAGAAAGGTGCAACCATCACTTTCTTCAACTCTTGGTGATTTACCCTTTACAATGTAGTAAAGTGAAAACCTAAAACTTTCATCTTTTTGATAAGCCTTGTAATAATCTAAAAACGTTTTCATTTCTTATATTTAAATTTATTTGGGTCAACTGCGATGTCATTTCCTATTTTTATGCCCAGCACCTTGCTCTTGTTCGAGCACTCATATGTTCTCCTACAGAGAATGGGTCTGTACCATCATCTGCAATTTTCTTCAATGTGCCAATAGCATCCTCAAGCTGACTGATTGCTTTGAATGTCTTTCCAGCCAATGTCTGTAATCCAAGTCTTTTACCTTTGCCATTGATACATTCCTCATTCTTGTAAAGTTCCATGAGTCCGCTTTCGACAGCACCACTCATTAGATTTGTAATATGCGTTTTTATATCCTCAAGTTTCCATGCAATTTTCTCAACATATTGGTATGCAGCTTTCTCGTTTCTTTTTGCCATTTTCTGCACATCTTCAATAAGGCTAGAAAGCTCACTAACATTCACACGATAATGCACGAAATGAGGACGAATCTTATGGTGCTCAAGAATCTCATTGGCAATAGTACCCCACTGTCGGTAAGCATGGTCATAGTATGCTGATAGAGATTTTAGAGTTGTGATTGGTTTCAACATTTTCTCGACCTCCATTGCAACCGCACTAATCTCTTTAACAGCCTTCTTGCGTTTTTTAGTTTTTTTACCTTCTGATTCTTTTTTCTCTTTAAGTATCTTCTTATACTCAGCCATAGTATAAGACTTACCGTTAACAGTAATTTTACAAGTCTCTCTCTCCATAGAGGACATTGATGTATAACCTTTTGCCATAAATTATTCCTCCAAATAAGTTTTAGATGAAAGAAGATGCTCAAGTGCAATCTCTCGCTTCTCCTTATCGGTTGTCAACTGCCACATAATCTTATGTAGGTCTTTCGTATCAAGCATATTGATATTACGGACACTGTAGCCATCGTCTATCCAAAATACAGAATTACCATTCTTATACATGGACACAATTCTCTTGCGTTCCTTATGACGGAACGTACCCTCAACAAACTCACACCAAAACTGCTTCTTCAGCTTAATCTTGCCGCTTGCTCGTGCATCAACTTTTTCCTTAATCAATTTAAGGGTTTTCTGTCTCGAAATCATAATATAATAATGTTTTTAAATTCTAGTGCAAAGGTACAAAAAAAAGTTGAACTGACCAAACATGCAGCTCAACTTTTAGAATTTTTTAACTTTTTTCTTTCTTCTAACTTCTCCTTAATAAGTTTCCTCTGTAATCTATCAGCAATTATATCGCAATGGCATGATAATGGCTTGCAAAAGCACCCTAACCATATTTCTTTACCATTTTTATAGTTTTCATATATTTTATCAAAGGCAGTTGTTAATTCTTCGTCAACACCATATGCCTTATCAAAATATTCCCCAAACGCTGCTATTGCCTCTTCTCTAGTTTTAAATGAAAGATTTGCAATGCTAGTTTTAACTCCATTATGGGTAAACGGATTACCTAATGGGTTGTCATTTCGATTTGTGTACTTATTTCTATGTCTGCCACAGTAGTAACAACATTCCTCATTTGAATGGTCTTCATTATGTATGTTATAAACGTGTATCATTCTTCAATTTGAAATTATAGGTTTCGCCCTTCTTAAACGGACTGTTAATTTTCTTTTCTGTATCATCTATATGTTCTCTCAAAAATTTATTCCAAAGACGTGTATAATATCTAACATACATTCCAGTAGACTTAAACTCTTCCCATTTTACAATTCTTTTTCTAGTAAATAAGACTTCATTAGTATCACAAGATTTAATATCTACATGATATACCTTACCTTGATGTTCTGCTTTCCAAGCATTTTTTATTATATAATATCTTGGATTCTTCCACATCTGGTTTTTAAGATTGGGGGCAAGAATAAACATTCTAGTCATAAAATTACTGAGTGTACGATTATTCCTAGAAAGATAGTCTTCGACAAATGTATTCTTATACAACCGCCTCTTTCTGAAATATCTGTTTCCATTATTATTCATAATGGTATTGCGGAAAAATAGGTATTCCTCAAGAATGCAATTCTTCTTTAAGAACAACAGAAATACTTGTGTTGCTGTCATGATAACGCCCCATCTACCATTTTCAAAACACTATTGATTTCCGTTGGTGTTTTTTTAGATAGTTTGTTAAAAACCCTAATAGCCCTATTCCTATCAATCTCATTACTCCTAAATGCCTCTGCTGCATTCAGTATAGCGTCAACTTGGTCACTAGGCATGTTCAACATTGATGCCATAGTTTTTTTCAAAAAAATATTTGCCATAATATAATCTATTTTATGCAAAGATATATAAAATATTTTAAAATTGCAAATTAAAACACACCTTTAATTTCATTTAACGATTCATATAATGCTTTCATATCATCCATATCAATCTTGGTTGAATCTATATAGTGTCCATACATATCATACATGGCTAAAGTAAATTCCCTCTCATGAGAATCATACTCTATTTCAATTTTATCACTTCTAAATACATTCATATTTTTTTCAATTTTAGAATAAATATAAACATATTTTCAAAAATAAAAAGGCAATAACATTGCAGTTGGCACAACTATATGTTAAATGCAGTCATTTCTGACTGCATTTTTTTACCTATAGTGATATTTATTGATAAAATAACGAATTAAATACGAATTATAATATATGAATAAAAAACTTATAAGATTAACAGAAAGTGACATTCACAGAATTGTGAAAGAGTCTGTAAAGAAAATATTAGCAGAAGCAGACCCACGTTCATGGGATGCGGTTGCAAGAAGATATGACCAAACAGACCCTCAAAAAGCTGCGTATGCAAGACAACGTGCTGCACAACAATGGAATAGCAAATTCTCAAAGCCAATTGATAATGATTGGAACAAGAATGATGTTCAAATGCATGACGGAAATGGTTATTATGTTAGCGGTAACCAGTATAGTAAATCAAGAGGTGGCAATTATGCCACATATGACCCATACTCAGATACAACAAAAGAGCACGATGTGGATAACAACGGAAGAATGATGTGGGATAGGCCAGAAACTTGGGATAGACCAGAAATGAAAGGCGTTGGTGGAAACATTATGAGTAAACAACGTGGGCTTGATGTTGCACGTCAGATGGCACAAGGTAATGGAGTTTACGACAAAACAAGAGGTGGATGGCAATAATTAAGCAGCCACAAGTCCAACCTTAATTTCAGACCATTTACGAACCAAGCCAATGGACTTATCAAACATATCCTCAAAGCGTTCCGATTGGGACGCTTTTCTTGTATTCCAACGATACACAGCCTCGTCAATATAATGCTGAAGATGCTCGTCAGACACATCGTGATAGCAGCCGACAATCATACGTCTGAAATGACTCCAAAAGCCCTCAATGCTATTGGTGAATACGTCACCATTGGCATACTTTTCAGCACCGTGAGCAACAACAGCATGGGTATAACCCAACTCAGCAAGCCCATTATAGGCTGATAGTTCATCAGTGATGACTCTTGAACCATCAGCAACAAACTGCTGAATGATAGGCTGCAATGTAGCCTATTCGTGTTCTCCACAACGAATGCGTGAACATAGGTGATGTTCTCAATCTCACCCTTCTCATTCTCAAAGGTGCTACGCTCCATCATACCAAAGACTGGTGTCTTGGTCTTGGTTTAACGACCTTGAGTCTTGGGAGTACGCATTGACTTGTGCTTCCACTTTTCCTTACCACCGATGTACACCTCATCACACTCAACAGTACCCTCAAATGCATCTGCATCGCTCTGAGGGTAAAGCAGACGTACCTTCTGCAACATATACCAAGCAGTATTCTGAGTTACCTCAATGTTCCTTGCAAGTTGATAGGAACTGATACCCTTCTTATGAGAAGAGATAAAGTACATTGCCAAGAACCACTTGATAAGTGGCAACTTGGTATTCTCAAAGATAGTACCAACGAGGCAAGAGAAGTTCTTGTTGCACCCTGTGCAATGGAAACGACCATTCTTGGACATCTTGCAATGATGCTTACCGCAATAAGGGCAAACAATGTCTTGTTCCTTACCAACACCCCATCGACTCTCTATGATGGCTTGCTTGCATTTGTCATCAGAGGTGAAATACGATGTGAGTGAGATAACGCTGTTGAACTTCTTGAAATTAATCATATTGCTATTGTTTCTTAAACTATAGCAAAGATATGAAAAAAGTCCAGCGAATGCTGAACTTTCATACGTATAAGAGATTATTTTGTGCCAAGTGCGATGTTATTGCCAATAAAAATGCTAGCTATCTTCACAGACAACTAGCATTAATGTTCGAACTTAAAATAAGTGTCTTTAAACACTGTAAAAAATCTTCTCAGGATAATCTGTTAATCCCAACCCCATATCTCATGTGACATGGGGAATCTCATAGCCATACGCTTTAGTGATTCCTCAGTGAACCATTTCTTCTTGCGGAAGAACCACTTAAACTTCTTATGGTCACTGCTCATCACATGAGCCTTCCACGTTTTCTTGTGTGGCATTTTATTCCAAAATCTCTTTGGAGTTTTAAACTTCTTACCTTTAGACATATTTAATTGGATTTAGTTACCAGTGCAGGATTCGAACCTGCGAGGAATTTTATAAATCCCTATCAGAGCCAAAATCTGATGTCATCAACCACTCGACCAACTGGCAATATTGTTGGACTAACCAGATTCGAACTGATACAAAGAGGCCCAAATTCTCTTGTGCTACCATTACACCATAGCCCAATTTTGTAGCTCTAGTGGGAGTCGAACCCACACGCCCATTCCTGAGCAACAGAGCTTAAATCTGTCGTGTACTACCAATTTCACCATAGAGCCATCTAACGTGGGCATTTGCAGTTCCGACTAAGGCGCACAATACCCACTAATCCGTTTTACCACTTTGGTAGGTAAACATGATTTTAAAAACCAACACATCATCTAAACAAAATGAGTACCCTCGGAGGGATTCGAACCCTCAATGCCCTTTCGGACTCTACATCCTTAGTGTAGCGTGTCTGCCATTCCACCACGAGGGTATATTTGTAGCTCTAGTCGGATTCGAACCAACACAAGGATTACTCCTTCCACATTTTGAGTGTGGTGCGTCTCAACCAAATTGCGCCATAGAGCCATATATTTTTGCAACCTACACGAGACCATATCTGTCTCCTTCCTACCACTCACCTATAATCGCCTCGGTTGCTGTTTAGTCCTAATAAAACATAATTTTTAATTTGTGCCAACTGCTATATTATTGCCTTTTCATATTGTATAAAAAAATCCGTTGATTTTACCGCTTTTCAACAAATCGAACGATTCACTATTCCTCTTTAAAGCTGATGCAAAAAATTTTTTATACCAAAAAGCAACATTTTCAGACTCATCAAAATTATACTCAATGTCAAACTTTTTTTCAAAAACAGCTTTACACATTTTAATAATGGCATCTTTCGTTAAACCAATGCCACTAGTCCGCTTGATGAAATCGCCCATAAAAGCAGTTCCAAACTCCGAATCTTCACCGTCACCGTTGTCAGTCATAACAAAAAACTTATCATCAATAATAGCAGCACCAACAACATATTCGTTTGGGTCTCCAACACTATATAAATAAAAATGCTCATTGCACCCATATTTATCCTTAAACACAATAAGTTTGTTTTGACCAACTTCAGTCATGATTAAGTCTTTAATTACTTCCAACCAATTAATTTCATCACTTTGGTATACAAGTTCTTTTACTTTTTCTAATTCCATACAATTAAACTATATGTTTTTGCAACCTACACGAGACCATATCTGTCTCCTTCCTACCACTCACCTATAATCGCCTCGGTTGCTAATTTTGTTAGTATTCTATTAAATTCTCAACATATAAATCTTTAGTTGCTAACTTTTTAATTTCTTGAAAATTATCAGTATCTACTATATACCCCACATCAGGAGAATCACACCCAAAAAAATGTTGTTTATAATTTGGGTCTTTTTCATAGGTTATACCAAATCCTTATCAATTATTGTTTGGTTAACCCATACACCTTCTCTGAACACTTTTTTATGGTAATGGTATGTAATTTGGCACATAAACGAAATTAAGTCATAGAATCATACACTGCTTATTTTTGATTCGGTATCAAGCTCCAAAGCACACAACGGTTGCATTTTCGATTCAAGCCTTTGCCACTTTCATGTAGAAAGTCGGATGCATATGTTTAAACATACGGTTACGGTTCGTGTCTTCTGAATTTAATCATAGGAGAGTGTGTCGAGGCGTTTTCTCTTGTCAGTACTTCCTCAGTAAAGGTGAATAACTTCTTTACCTATTTTATAGGAAAGCCTTTTCAACTTTTCGTTTAATTTTTACTTATCTTGTGCCATCTGTTATATCATTGCTTTTTTCATTGTTTGTATTATATTCATAAAAAAATTAGCATCGTAAACTGAGTCTGTTTCCCAATTCACGATGCAAAGATATGAAAAATTTTTCAATTAAACAAACATTTTAGAGCTTTTTAACGAATAATTCTTTTTTCTGCTCTTCTAATTCTTCCACCCTCACTAAGTGGTCTGCTTGTTCTTGTTGGTGCTGTTACTTTGTTTGCAGCAGCACTATTACCTTTGTTTTTACTACATCCACATGCCATAGCTTTTATATATTTTTAATAACGTTATTAGTCCTCATAATAAAAGAATTCTTTTTCACTTGGAACATCATAATCGCTGTAATCGACCTCGATGTTATTCTCAAGAGCTTTTTTAATGATTCCATTGTCTTGTATTGGTTTACAATCACCATCTTGACAATAGTCAATCTTAATAATTTCAACTTTTGGCTCGTCAATTATCTCATCTGGGTCATCTGGCACGTCATAGCTGCTACTTTTCATACCTTGCTTCAAATATGGGTTGCATAAGACATTATAATCCACGTAAGCAAATGTGTCTTCACCTAATTCTACTTCTGCTTCGTTCTCACCTGGATTTACGTTCAGTCGTTGCTGGACTAATCCTTGGGCGATGCTTTGTAAGAGTAGGTTATCATCACCTTGCTCACGCAAAATTCTCTCAACGCTACGTTGGACGAGATTGTGCAAATCTGACTCAGTTAGTCTAATTATTTTTCTCATTAAAATTATTTCTTTGTATTATAAATATAACAAATTATTAAAAATACTTAATATGTGTTAATATTTTTATTTAATTGCCATTTATTTCTTGTAAAGCTTGTTCAACTAATTCATGTTCATAACACCAACGTTTATAATTGGTTATTCGTTTAATCCAACCATATCTGTTATAGAATTTGCCATTTTCTGGATTATACCAAGAATGCACAATCTTATTACTAACGGTTAAAACTATAATTCTTTTACGTGTATCTGGTTTTTCCTCCCTTAATGTTTTCCAAATCATAGTCCAAGATAATCTAATATTGGATAACAATTCTTCCTTATTTCTTCCTTCTCGTCCTTTGTGTATTTTGACTTGTCGCTGATAAGGTAATCTACCTCTTCCCTACCGTTTCTTACAGCTACACATTTGGTAAGGTGACTGCATTCCCAATCTATAACTGCACCAAGCCAATCAATCTTATTCATGCCGTTTCTTCTTCCATAGAAGATGTGGTGGCTGTTATGGTGCTTATGCCATTGTCTTACACGCATATAATCACCCCAAATAAGTTTAAGCCAAGGCTTCTCAATGTCATGTAAAAGCCATTTAGGTTTCCACACACCTAGCTTCCATGCGGTATAATTGAAAGCTAACCAATGATAAAACCAGTATTTAAATGTACTCTTTTCTTTTACTGTAAATTTCTTAAACTTTATCATAACCTTAAACATAACGATTAGGCGTTATATAACGTACATTCTTATTCATATTTGCAAATTGTAAAATTTTGTTTTTAATAACTAGAATATCATTTGTGGTATACAACGGAATATTGTATCTTTCGCATACAATTCTAATATTATCAAACCTATAGAAATTGGGATTGCAAAATACAATTAACTTATGTTGTTTTGCAAATAACCCAATTTCCATTAATGATATTGGTGATTTTGAATCACCCAATATATTCATCACAATTATGTCAGCATCTTCAAGATGAGATAACTCCCAATTAACTTGTTTATCAATTTCATCATGGTCTTCTGATGAAGGCCATTCATCACGCCTTGGATTATAAACTATTATAGGGTGAACCGTATCACAAGAATTAAGTTCTCCTATTAATGCTTTCTGCCAATCTATACTTTTCCCATTGTCTATAGTGCCACCCAAAAACACTCTTAATGGTATAACATCATATTCTATGTTTTTACCATTGTCATAATCATAAGGGGGTGTAAAAACTCTAATTTTATCCATACAAAGCAAATATATAGATTTAAAATGGTAAATCCAAATAAATCACTTATTTTTTAGGTGAAATTAACACTTTGTCTACTATTCCATATTCAACAGCTTCTTTACCTATTAGCCAATAATTTCTATCACAATCTCTTTCAATTTCTTCAAAAGATTTATTTGTATTTTTAGCTAAAATTTCATACAAATCATTTTTACATCTTCTTGTTTGCTCTAATTCAATTTCTAAGTCTTTTAAAACTCCTTGAGCACCGCTACTAACTTGGTGAATCATAACTCTACTATGAGGTAGAACGAATCTCTTACCCTTTGCTCCATTACTTAATAGTACCGAACCCATAGAAGCTGCCATACCAATACAAGTTGTTGAAATGTCGCAGTTAATGTAGTTCATTGTATCCACCAAACCAAGCCCATCAATGACTGAACCACCTGGAGAATTGATATACATGCTGATGTCTCTTTCATCAATTGATGATAAATATAGCAACTGTGCTACTGCTGTGTTACACGAATCATTGTCAACCGCACCAGTGAAATAGATAATTCTATCATACATCAATCTTGAGAACACGTCAAAGGTTGCAACATTCAATTGTCTTTCCTCTAGAATGTAAGGCGTAAGTATGTTGTTAGCCTTTTTAATCTGGTCATCTAAGACACTCGCTCTTACGTTAGTATTACTAATTGCAAACTTCCTAAAATCTTTTGTTAAATCTTTCATTTTTCAATTATTTATAATGGTTAAATTCTGTCGTACATAATATTTGAGATTATTCATTACATCATCTGTAATCTTCTGGTAAGCACCATCTATCGGTAATGTAATGTATTTGATTCCTTGCTCATCAAGAACCCTTTTAACAGTATTGTCAACTTCTTTTGCTTCCTCTTCTGTCTGCACCCTTCCTTCTGTTTGGTATTCGCCACCTCTCTCAAGAAGGTAATTAAAATTGGCAAACTTATTGAATTGCTCCATAATGAGTTGATGGAATGGTTCGCTATTTTCCTTGTCATAGACAATTGATATTGGTAACGGTGAATCTGTTATAATCACATCTACCTTATCCCTCAATCTCCATATTTTATGGAATTGTTTACCGAAGATATAAATCTGGTCATCCATCGTCTTAAATGACTCTTCCCACACCTTATCTTTGGCAAACTCAAGTGCCATTTCGCAATTGACACCTTTTAGTTTTAACTCAGCAAATACTCTTGCTGCTGTGGTACTTTTACCTACACCTGGTCCTGCAAATAAATTGACTACTATTGCCATATATTAATTAAAATCTAAATCATTCATTGTTACGTCTGTACCATGTATCATATTCCACCTATCTAGGGTAAACTGTATTCTTGCCCTAGTAGCTGCATTGTCAACTTCACCAACAAACGCACTCAACGCCTCTTCTAACGTCTGTGGTGGGTCATCCATTGGCATATAGTTACCCAATATAATACCACCTTTTTTCTCAAACTTCAAGTCCATGTATTCCGTAAAGCCTCATGGCTTCCAATATGTTTCTATCAATCTCAGCAGATATGGTATTCGCTAAGTGCTGATATGTTATTTCCTCGTCAGTTAATAGTTTCATAATACATCATTACTATATACTATTACAGCGAAATCATTAATAGTAAAATTAGTCATATTGTCATGATTAAAAATTGCTACAGCATTCAGAATATCTTGTTCTGTAGTTAAACTAACATTCTCCAAAAGTTCTTCAATCACACTAGTAGCATTGCCCCAAATTGTAGTATATCCATTGATGCTATTTTTATCTTTTACGACAACAATCGGTTTATTGAAATGTAATTTCATTTTCCCCTCTCCTTTGGATATTCATATGTCTTATTCAATTCAAGAAATGTTTTCCTAAGAGCCTTTGTTTCTCTTTTATCTCTTCCTAGTACAAAAGCATATTTGTGCTTCGATGGAAACGATATTTTTTTTGCATTAGCGTACATTTCCTTAGAGTAGTCTCTTAACTTTTTTTCAATATCATCTGGAACATTATCCCATAGCATACATTGGTCTGTATTCCAATTTTTCTGCCATTCGATGCCTAGGTCTTTTGCATATCTCTTATAAAAACTTCTTGCTCTAAACGCCCTATCAGTCACTATCTTATCTGGATTATACGGATTAATACACCTAACAGTAGTTCCACTTCCTTGACCAAGATAGAAGAAATTTAATCCTTGATATATACTCCCAATTTCACGTGCTTGGGGGTCACTATAACAAGTAAAGAGACGGTAATCAGTGTTATCTACCATCCACTTAATTGTCCACATAAGAAACTTACTACCTAGATTGAAAGGACACCATGAAGCTGACGCACCTCTAGCAATAAGCCTTTCAATATATTTTGTGTTTTCACCCATTAATTTGCTGAATGCGTTTGGCATACCCATGATGATAACACCACCCAATATACCTTTATATCTAGCTGCAAACCAATGTGTTGGATAAGAACCAACAGTACCTAGCCATTCATAACGTTTAATGAATTCGGTTGCTTCCTTCTTATCTTTTACTGAATCAATGTAAGAGAATTCAAAATCGTCAAGAGAAATTGATTTTACATCTTCCTCAGACCATCCATATTTCTCCATGTCCTCTTGTAATGTATCTAGTCTTTTTTGGTACTGATAGCACCAATCCTTATCGTAGTTCTTTATTTTCTCAAGTAATTTTATATCACTCATAATTGAAATATTTAATGGGGATTGTTGAAACTAAGCAATCCCCACTTATAAATTAATTTGTTGAAATCTTCTTACCAATCTCTTTTTCGTATTCTGTAGTTGCCTTTAATGCCTCTTCATTAAGTGTATCACAGAACGATAATGTTGCAGCATCAAGTGATGCGCCAGTATTTGCCATACTTCTATAGTTGCTGACAGCACAATTAATCATATCGTAATTGTTTGAAAGTTTTTTCCTAGAGGAATATGTTTTCATTTTAAACCCTAAATCTTCTGCCATTTTTGATGTAGTTATATCAGTACCTAAATACATAAAAGTCCAATTGTATACTTTCTCTTGATGCTCAATTTTACTTTTAACTTGTTTTAGGGTATACTCCTTAGAGGCATTTTCCATGCCATCAGTAAAAACTGCTATGAGAACTTTGCTAGGTCTGTCTTCCTCATTCATTGAAGCAAGCCATTCTCCAGTATTATCAATAGCTACGCCACATCCATCATTGAGTGCTGTCATTGAGGTTGGATTATACTCGAATGTTGGTAAGTCATTAACATCAATACCAATATAATCTTCATCTACCTTATCATTAAAGGTATACATTGAAATTGTACATTTACCATCTTTAATGTTTTTTTGCTCATCTATGATTTTCTGTACTCCAGAAATAACTTCATCTTTGCTAGAATACATAGAGCCACTTTTATCAATTACAAAAGTAATATGAATGTAATCATTTCTCATTTGTTTTAATCTTTTTTAGTAAATTATTTTTTTCTGTTATTACATCATAAGGAAAATCAATTTTTGAATTGCTAAAATATAGTAATAATACATTATTTTCAAGACATCGTGTTCGTTTTAATTCATCCCTATGTATTGTTTTATTTAACCCATTTATTCCACCGAAATGAGTAACTGACATAAAATGTTGGTCTCCTTGGCATTCTATGCCTATATTATATTCTGGTAAATAAAAATCCAATGATAAATTCCCTAACCATTTAAAACGTTTTTGAGCCGCATATTTTATTTTATTCGCTTCTAAAAAAATTCTTATATCATTTTCTAGTTTACTAGATTTACATAGTGGACAGCCCCTTTTTGATAAGTGGTCAGATGGTGTTTGCCAAAATTCTCCATGTTCTTTGCATATTATACATACCTTAGTATGGGCATTAATATATTCAACTTTTGAATAATCATATTTTCCATTATGAATTTTATTTGCTTTCCTCACAAAAAGTTCCTTGTTACCCCTTTTCAAGCACCCAATTTTTTCTTTACCGCAATAAGGACAACCTTGTCCCATCAGATGTTTGTTTGGTGACTGCCAAAATTCGCCATGAATGGGGCATATTATACAAACTTTTGTTCTATTATTTGCATAATACAATTTTGAATAATCGTATTTATTACCATGTATTATTTTGGCTTTTTCGCAAAAGCTATCTTTATTATCAGAAAGTTTTTCTGAAACAGCAACATATCTGCACTTAGGACATCCTTGACTAGATAAATGATTACTAGGTGTCATCAAAAATTCACCATGAATAGGACAGATTATGAGAACCTTTTCATGAGCCTTAACAACATTAACTTTACTATAATCGTATTTATTGCCATGAATTTTTTTAGCTCTTTCAATAAATTCTTCAGTCGTTAATTTTTTCATTTTGCCTCATATTGTGTAATAATTTATTAATATCATCTTCAGAATATCTTCGAACACCACCAATAGTTCTTAGTGCTTTGAACTTTCCAGAATTATCCCAACGCCTAAGAGTTATCTTTGATACCCCCAATATTTCTGAAGCTTGTTGTAATGTAATTAATTTTTCCATATATTAATAAATATTGCTAAATGATAAAAAATGATTAACTTTGAATAATTATTTTTGCTCTTCTCCCTTATAGAACATTTTCATTTGACCTGTATTATCAACAGCAACATCAATGTTATTGATAATATCCATCAATTCTTTTCTTTTTTCTTCTGAATCCACTAGATTCGGATATTGCTTTGCAATCTCACTAAAGGCTTGTTCTCTAACCTTATTTTTCTTTCTGCTCTTATGACCCCTTGGGGCTGGAGCCTTTCCAATTTTTTTCTCCATTACTGTTTCTTCTTTTTGGCTTCTCTAGCAGCAGCCTTTTGAGCTTTTTCAGCTTCCTTTCTCTCCTTTTCCTCTTCTTCAATCTGGCTAATTACGAGATATGAAGCCTCCATTATGTCCACATAATTCTCATATTTTCTACGCATTCTGAAAAGCTCTTTTGCAATATCAGTTTCAACATTCAACTTATCTTTTTCAGTATCGTAACTGATATTGCTCAACGCACCCTCAAGAAGCTTAACCTTGTATTCATCACTTAATCTATCGAAAGCCTCTTCATAAATAATAAGGAAAGCATCTTTCTTGGTTAGATAATTGATGGTTGCACCAGCCTTAGATGCCTTTAACACGTTCTTTGCCTTTGTTACGGAAAGCAATTTAAGTTCAATACCCATCTGTGCAAGTCCTGTTTCCTCCCACTTTGCTTGACAAAGTTCTGCAATATCACTGCTCGTTTCAAAAAACTTCATATTTATTTATTTTTTAATGCATTATTTTCTTCTATTAAAGAATGTATTTTATTACCCATCCAATGTATTAATTCCATAAGTGGTTTAATTCCATCTTCTTCATTGAATGGGGTGTATTCCTCTCTTTGTAATTCACAAGGATTGCCACAATATTTGCCAAGACAATGTATAATTTGTTTTCTACCAACTAAATCTTTGTTTTCTTCATAATGAGATAAATCACCACTCATAATTGCCATTAATTTCTCGTGACAACCACCTTTACATGTATTCCTACATCTATCGCATATAAAAGAACCATTATTTTTATACTCTTTCATATTTTCCTAATTCTGTCTATGTTTAGGTTAACGATGCTAGCATTCAGCCTTTCCTCACCGTTTTTCTCATTGGTAATCTTACCACCCCTCAATATCACAATAGTACATAAATCTCCTTTACTGAGGCTGTAGAGATACCATTCTCTACCTTTTTTCCAATCGTCTATGTACTCTACAATATCCCCTACTTTCATCTTTTTTGCAAAGATATAAAAAAAATGTTAAAAAAACAAATAATATTTATATTAAAATAAAAAAAATTAACTTTTAATAAAAATGGAAAATTATATAAAACTAATAACGTATAATATTGATGGCTTGCCAGAACAATTAGATTTAAACGACCTTCCTTGGCTATTTAAGCCAATTGCTTGGATATATAAGTTATTCAAGGGTACTACTGTAATTACAATTAATGATAACCATGATGTTGAGAAAAAAATACTTGCAATCAGTAATTATCTATCCACTACTGATGTTGATGTTATTGGCATTCAAGAGGATTTTAACTATCATGATACTTTGATGCAACACTTGAAAAACTATAATGACAGCACATTTAGTGGAAAGATTGATTTTTCTGACGCATTTCATTTTATCAAGTGGTTTCCTTATCCAAGATTCAAAGCTGATGGTCTTAACTTAATAACAAAAAATGATAAAGTATCGTATAAAAATGAAGAGATTGTAAAGTGGAACAAGTCTTATGGATATTTCACACACGCTAACGATAAACTTACCACAAAAGGATTTAGGTTTTATTCTCTAAACGTAAATGGAATCAATTTAAACATTTATATTGTTCATATGGATGCCGACTTCTATAATCCTGATACTTGCCCTGATGTTGGTGGGGATATAGAAGCAAGGAAATCGCAATTACAGCAATTATCAGAGTTTATAATAGAAAAAAATTCTAGCAACCCCTCCATTATTATGGGGGATACAAATAGTACAGAAAAATATGAGTGGGATAGAGAAAATATCAATGAATATCTATTGAAGCCTATTAACGCTACTAGTACTATGAATATTAAAGAAGCTGTTCCTTCAAACCGTACTGATGTGGATAGATTGTTTTATATTAATACAACTTCTTCCACACATGATATTGAAATTAAGAACTGTTTCTTTGATGTGGATATTTGTTACTCAGACCACAAACCTTTAATTATTGAATTAATTTTAAATAATAAAAATGGAAACTAAACTAATTATTGATACACTTAGCAACTTGACTGTTGACGAAAGATTAAACGAAAGTGAAAAGGAAGCAATTAAAGAGGCGAATAAATACTTAAAAACGCTTCAACTGAAAGAAGGTGAAAGATATGATTTTCAAGGGTGGAAAATTGATAAAATCACCATGAAAGAACTTAGAAAATTTGTCAGGGACAATTGTCCATTAGACGATGATGTTAACATCTTGATATTGGAAGATGATGGAATGGGATATGGTGCTGTAAACGATTATTGTTCTGGCATATATGTAGATGAAAATAAAGACGGTAAAGAAGAGGTTCACATTTGGTTCTAAAATGGCTCGTAGAAATAAAAAGAAAATATACAGTATTATTTTAGTTAATCATGGCAAACAACTGAGGACAATATATAGCGACACAACTGAGGTAAAAATATATAAAAAGTTTAATGAGATTTTAAAAGAAAATCAAAAGGTTTCATTTCCAGTACAATACAACAACTTGGAGCATGTAATGGTGGAGTCAGAATATGAATTGGTAATCATTAAATGCAAAGAGTTTGGAGACAAAGATGTTAATAAAATAAGGGATGAATACGGTCAGTTTACCAACTATGAATCCTCAGATGATGATTGGATTGTTGTTGACCGTGCTAACTACAACATTGAAGAAACCTTCTGGGTATATGGCTATCATCCAAGGTTGCAGAGAAAAACATTTGATTGGATATTCGACAATTTCATTTCCAAGGATGCAAAGAACAAATATATGTTCAAATCAATTCAAGTTTATTTGAATAAAATATTAATTGAGTGTAATGGAAAGTTAGAAATTGTCATTTGCAAAAATAAAAAAGATTCCATCAGATTCTATAATCAAGTTGAAAAATGGTGTACTGATAAAAAAATAAAATATGTTATGTTAATGGGTGATATTGCCCATAGTAAATATAAAAAGGATTGGATTGACAAGATACAAGAACTAACACATTGGAGTCGAACTAAAATAAATAGGACAAGCACACGACCATAAAAAAGAGTGAAGAATTAATCTTCACTCTTTTTTGTTTCTATAAATGTAGGCATTCGTTCAAGAAACTTAAACCTCTTTACTAGCCTTTCTTTCTCACTATCATTAATTGCCTCGAAATACTGACAAGCCTTGTGCTTCATATCGTATATATAACCACAATAGATATGCTCGTCTTTGTACACTAGGACTAATCTTGTCTCGTTATACTTAACGTTGAACTCCATTCGCTTACCCCACATATAACCATGAAGGACTATTGCCTTTGTGTGGTCTTTATTATAAGCTAAGATTAGATTCTGCTCTTTAGGAAGAGTAATCAGATAATCACCATCCTTAGTAGGATAAGCGAATTGTACATTTTTCACCACAAGTGTATCGACCATTGTGTATACGCTTTTGAAATGAAATCCCTCATGTTTTGATGCTTGACTAAACGCAGTTAATGCGAACAAGCACATAATTGATGTTAAAATAAACTTCTTCATTTTTTATAAAAATTTAATACCACGTTGCAAATATATAAAAAAAAGTCGAATTGGCAAAAACCAACTCAACTTTTTAACATTTTTTACCACATACCTAGAACCAAGAAAGGAGTTTTAAAGTTATTAAAACCATCCCTTTTAACGTCTTTATCAGATAGGTTTATATTATCATAGACTTTCCAATCAATACCAAGAGAATTATCAAGTAATGAAATACCTCCATCTGCCTCTGGATGATAGAATTCATCACACTTATACTGAAACACGGCTTCATCACTCAACACTGAAAATCCGTGAGCAAATCCTTTTGGTATAAAAAGCTGTCTGTGGTTATCTTCTGAAAGCTCCACTGCAACGTGTTTACCGTATGTAGTACTACCTTCTCTGATATCTAATGCAACATCTAGCACCTTACCTCTAACACATCGTACAAGCTTGCTTTGCGCATATGGTGGCTTTTGAAAATGTAATCCTCTTATTACCCCATAAGAAGATTTACTTTCATTATCTTGCACAAAATTGATATTTGCAACCTTCTCATTAAATTCTCTCTGGGAGAATGATTCGAAAAAATAACCTCTTGAATCCTCAAAAACATTAGGTTCAATGATTACAACACCCTCAATATCAGTTTTTATAACATTCATTTTTCTTTAACTATAATCTTAACTAATTCAAAATTAATAACAATTTCCCCTTCAGATGGGATAAACTCTTGAGATTCATTTTTTCTATTTCTATAATATAAATCTTCATCTATTTTCTTGAACTCTTCGCTAGTAACATATACAAATAATTCTGACTGTATGGTAATTCCATCTTCCTTTAACTTTGATGATATGTATTGACCTAGTTCAAATATGCTCATTGTTCCAAACTTAAAATCCATAATAACTTATCAAAACCATTTTTTATTCTTCTCCACAATGAGAATTTAACTTGTTTTTTACCCTCTAGAACGTCTTTCATGTCTTGACCCATTGAGCTGTTCAGTTGCTGGGCAATCGTCCACTGATGACCCTTTAAGGCTAGTTTATCCATACGTCTCTCACTGTCTAGTGATTGTAATTCTCTACTCATTTCCTTGTTCATACGTATTGCTCCTTTCCAAAGCCTCTTGTGCGGTATTAATAAGCCATGAAATACCAGATGCAAAGAAGCCATCAAATATCATTATAACCCACCAAGGGGCCAAACCATTAATTAACAGCATCATAGGAGTTAATGCAACTGTTGGAAGCAACCAAGAGTTAACAGCACTCAATATAAATCCAACCCATGTGGGGAAACAAATCATGCAATTAAACAATTCTCCTAGGTTTGGATGTATCTTTGCTGCAATAGACCTGATACCATCATATAGGTGCATAGGTCCATGAGCATAAACAAAATGATTAGATATTGAATATGCTAAAATTGAGAATATAAATATTACTACCCACTCCATTACTCTACGATTTTTTCATCTGCTGGTACTGCCACAGCATTATTATCCTTGTAATCTACATAAGGGTCTGTTGGCTTTTCTTCCTCTACTTTTACCTTTTTCTTTGCATACTTTCTCTTAGGTTTTGTAGGCTTTTCAATTACAAACTGTAAATTCAATAGGTCATCATAAGGTGTATTCTGAAACAACTCTTTCAATTCTTCAACCTTATCTTTCAAAAGTTTAAGCTTTAGAACGATGTCTTGGTTTGCCTTTATTGTCTGTTCAACAAGGTCAAACATTTCCTCATATGTCGTATCCTTTGAATCGGCATAGTAATATGTTATATTTGGGTCACTATCTGATGGTGTTACTTTGATTCTACCATCATCACTTGGGTATGCTTTCCACTTGTTTGGGTACGCAACTTTTACCATGATAGCCTCGTTGTACATTTCAATACCACGAAAGTAGGCTCTCATGTCATTCATTCTCTCTTGTAACGTTTTCATTTAAAAACCACAAATTAACATTGTTATTATGTATGCAACTGATGCACCAAATAGTACCAATCCTCTTTCTGAAGAAACAAGTTTACCTTTCTTTAATCTAAAGATTGTAACTGTATGTAGTATTCCTGCTAATACAACAAATATTGCCATAATAAACAAGAACACTTTTAATTCTAATAATAAACTAACTATCATGGCTCTTCAATATTTTCTAAATGGTTATTTCTAACAGCAATAACCTTATCTTCTGTAACTGACCTTTCAGTACCATTATCATCTACGATGAAAACGCTAACTGGTTTTAAATTAAATGGATTATAAAGTGTCTTTACCTCTTTCAAGACAAACTCACCATCCCTAGTCACGACTATACTACCTTTTTTAAATTCCATATAAAACAATATTATTTAATTAAATATACTATTCTTTATAAAATATAAAAAAAATGCTCAACAATTAAAGTATTGTTAAGCATTTTTATATTAATATCCGCTTTGGGCATCACCAGCAAAATCACCAAGTCTTATTTTCTTATCAATTGCCATTGCAAGATGCTCACCAAGCGTTGAGTTAAACCAATTTTCAAACTGTGATGTGTGTACATCATTAGGATTCATCTGATGGCCATATCCACCACTTCCAATAACAACATCATCAACAGTTAAATCCCCATCAAAACTTCCTCTAAATGATATTGAATCATACATACCACCGCCATATATAGCCTCAAATTCATAGAATGTATCACTAGTATCCCATACATATAATCTAGATAAATCTTCAGGCTTCAAATGTGATACATCTGATATTGGGTCTATATCATCATCGCCCATTTCATATGGGTCACCAGTACTAGCAAAATCACCATCTGAATATTGGTTGAAATCTTCTTTTAAAATTCGTTTAACAGAATTTTCAATTATTTGACGTAAATCACCTTCTGTTAATCTTATAATTTTTTTCATATATTTTTTGTTTTCTGTTATATTAGTATTGGCATATTGACCTTGTGTTGGGTCAATCCAAGCCACATCTTCTAAATTAACAACTTTACTATAAACTTTATTACTACCAGCGTAGTTCATTGCCTCCATCTTTGATGGGCTTACAAACGTACCATTTTTGATTGGGTAGGAACTATAAACCACAATTTTTCCACTATTTAACGCATCTATTGCGTCTTTTTTTGAAAAATCTGGAGTTATTCCATATATTTCGCCTTCTTCTTGCCAAACCTCTTCATATGTTTTTATATCAGAAACATCTTTAATCCATGTATGATTGCCTAGTTCTGAATTGAAGGGATTTCCATTAGTGATAAGTTCAAATTGTTTTTGTTTGTCTACCATTATTTTGTCAAATCAAACGTAACTGAAGCACCAGCCATTATTCCCCATTGTTTATTTATCACATCATATCCTGCCGTTACTGACGGTCCTACCGATATTCTATCCCATACTGTTTTCTTCTTATCCTTGTGGAACACAGTAACATCATCTACAGTTCCGTTTCCATGTGGGTCTATTACCAAGTGATTTGTGCCGCCAACCTCTTTATTTACAATTGTGAACTTATTCTTGACCTTGACATCCAATGAGTACCAAAGTGGTTCTGTGTATGAATTCACGTTCAATTTATATTGGAACGTGTCGGTTTGTTCTCCCTTGTATTCATAAGTTCTAGCAATCTGAGGAACAACCAAAGGTACTGTATCATGTACAACACTATCCTTTATTACTGGTTTAGTCGTTACAACTCCAGTGTTGTGTGATGATTCATGTGTAAACTCAAGTATAAAGTCTATTTTATCTTTATACTGTTTAAGGGAATCATACAACTGTTTGTTTTCCTTCTTTAAGGCACTGAATGCCTTGCTGTAATAAATCTTATTATATCTATGAAGGCTATCGTAATATTCAACTTCTTCAACAAGATTATTGGTTTTTTCCTTGCAGTCATACGCAAACCAAACCAGTCCACACACCATCAAAAACAATATGATGACAACGTAAATACACTTTTCTTTAAACATATTTTTCATTTTAGTTTAGTTGCTTGTACTTGTAGGTCTAACAATTCTTCAATTGCTTTACCATATTCAATTAATTTATTTTGAATAAGTTGTTTGTTAGGAACTTTTGTAATATCATGATATGATACACAAAGAAAACCAATAGGAACACCATTGCCAGAAAGATATATCATTCCAAGATACTTTCCTCCAATATTTTTTATATGATTTGCATAGTCACAATCAATCTCATTTATTTCTTCCACTGTACCAATCATTATTTTTGTTTTCTGCAAATAATGCGGAAATTTATACAAAGTAAGAGGTATGTCTTGAAACTTCATTGCAATTTTGTCAACCTTTGTCTCTTGATTAACTTCTTCATATGACATATCAGCAAACCTAAAAGGAAGACCGCTTGTATTTTTTTTGCCATTATGCAGTTCAAAAATAAATGCCCTTTCTGCATTAAGAGAATAAACCAAAATATCCAAATCTTTTTGTATTTTAGGAGTGACTACAAAATCCCTTATATTTTCTTCTTTCTTATCTTTTTCTTCAATTATTTTTTTAGCATACGATTCAACAAGTTCCTTATTACTCACTATATTATAAGCATACAATCCCACCAAACCTACGGCTAGAAAGAAAAACACAACAATAAAAACTTTTAATATACTTTTCCACGATGCATTCGCAATTGAATTAATAACGTTGTTAAATGTCTTTGTAACAACTGATACCTTTGGCTCTGCACTTGATTGATTTACATTAATATTTATATCATTGCTTTTCATTCTTTCTATTAATTTAAATCAGTTATTTGCTCTCATTTAACTTTCTAGCCTTTTTGACCATATCTGAAAATTCATTGTTCTCTTGGATTCTAAAACTAGAAGTTGATGTTTTAGCTTCTGCACTTTTATAACCCCAAAGCTGCTTTATTCTCTCCTTCTGCTCATTTACTAGAGTCATATTAAGCTTCTTAGTTACGTTAGGCTCTTTTGCTGTCCACTCTACCAAATACTGGTTGTCAGCACCGTCTCTCATAATAAATCTCTTACCTTCAACCTTAAACTCATCTGGTATCATAGTCATCATATGACCCTCTGAAAGAAATTTGGTGTTCTTGAAGGATAACATCTTAATCTTTTTAGATTCTTCCATTGTTTCCGTATTTTTTTCAATGTCATTTTTATTTAGCTCACGACTAGTGAGACCAATTTCAGCAGCAGTATCTTTTCCTTGTTTAACTGCCTTTGCATGTTCTTTGGCTGCATTGTAGATGTTCTCATCTTTGTCAAATGTAGCGTTTCCAAACTCATCGTTCTTGTGCTTGTCTTCAGCATCCTTTGATACATAACCCTTCATCTGGGACTTGATTCTGTCCTTAAAAGGTTTGCTGATGTTGTCATAAACCAAATCGTGCATTCCCTTATTATCGGTTGCACTTATGCCACCTCCAAGTTTCTTACTGTCTTTTTTGGTGAGACCTCCATCATATTTTTCAGTCTCTTTCTTAATATCACTGTAAGCCTTTTCAT
>Ga0247610_10000631_pt1 | contig 48220 bp, 39 predicted proteins | sample 174DNAGHGhighgp2_FD_193483 | JGI IMG/M metagenome (GOLD analysis project Ga0247610, IMG submission 193483) | Sheep rumen microbial communities from Palmerston North, Manawatu-Wanganui, New Zealand - 1742 DNA GHGhigh gp2 | ecosystem: Host-associated > Mammals > Digestive system > Stomach > Rumen...
GTGTACCAACAGGTGCTACCGCAACCGGAACTTCCGGAGACTTCTGAGAAGATGGTCGGAGCCCCGAACTTACGGCCGTCTGACGCTGTGATTTGTGTAGAGGAAGCATAAGCACTATTATACGACACAGCCGTTTTTTAAAGTAAAATCAAACGCTTATCCGTTTTAAACCCCCAACCTCCGATTCTCTCGCCGATTCTTTTGGAGTCGCTCCTTATTTTTGCTCTAATATCTTAATTTTTAAAAATTGCATAAAAAAAGCAGAGAAAAATCTCTGCTCAGATAAATTAGAAAATAAATTTTTTTACATATGAGAATTAAGCCATGTTTCAATAGCAGATTGGGAGTTAAAACCGACTTTAGTATCAATTTTTTCGCCATCCTTAAACAAAAACATGGTCGGAATACTTCTAATCTCGTAACTGGCAGCTGTTGCCGGTGCTTCATCTACATTCATTTTACAGATTTTGACTTTCTCACCATATTCTTTGCCTACTTCTTCCAAAATAGGACCTAATTGGCGACAAGGACCACACCATTCAGCCCAAAAATCTACCAAAACAAGCCCCTTTGACTTCAAAACTTCACTTTCAAACTCACTGTCGTTTATTGCTTTCATATCAATCCCTTTCCTAATATAGCAGTGTAACTGATAAATAATATAGGGATATCTTTTATAATATTCAAGATGAACAGAGTCATAATCCGAAAGTTTTAGATTTCCATCATCTGACAAGTGTTCGTCCATAGGATATATGTCTCAATTTTCTTTTGAGGATAAATTTTTTCAAGCAACGATTTATAGGCACTAAGTTGTCTGAGATATAAATCTGGAACTTCATTGATATTTTTTGCAGCTGGACGATTCGTTTTGTAATCTACAATAATCACCTTATCAGGCTCAATAACTAAACGGTCAATCTTTGCAGATATAATTTTACCTTTATCTTCGCCGATAATGGGAACTTCTGCCATAGAATTAGGGGAAAATATCTCTTTATACTTTTTACAAAGAGCTAAAACTTCAGCAACGGCACTATGAATTTCAGTATCAGAAAACGAGGGCAATTCCCGTTTTAAGAAATATTCTGCCGCTTTAAGACGATTATCTTCCGGCACGGTAGAGATATATTGCAATAATTTATGAATTGCCGTTCCTCTTTTATAAAAGCGCCCATTGTCTTCCAAAGGAGAAGAAACTAAATCTTTCTCATCATTTTCATCACGAGAAGGCGCATAAGGCTTTGCTAAAGGATTTTCCATCGGTGCCGGAGAGAGTATTTCTTTATAATCATCTAAGTTGATGTCATCATCTGTTGCCGTTTCTGTCTTCTCATCAAAAGGGATTTCTTGGTTAATCTGATAAACAATACGCTTATCATCTTCTGCCAAGGTAATGTTGGAAACAATATTATTTTGGAGCATCTTATACCAAGATTGCTGATTGGCATCTTTATCTTTTGTGAAACCGGCAATATACAGGCGGTCTTCCGCACGGGTAAGCGCTACATATAAAAGTCTGCGATATTCATCTTCATTGGCATCGAGGTCTTGCTCTTTAATCTTTTTACATACGGCATCATAATTAGCAGAAGCGGTCGGAAAATAAAGCATGCCGTCATCCCATAGAAAATCACTCTTAAATGATCTGCTTTTTATCCTTGTGGTATCTGCTAAAATAACAATAGGGGCCTGCAAACCTTTTGAACCGTGAACAGTCATTATTTTAACCGTATCATCAGAGCCTTGTTCCATCTCTTTTTGGATAATAACTTCGTCTTGAACAATCCAAGAGATAAAACTTTCTAAAGATGGAGTATGTTTTTGTTCAAAAACAAGAGTCAGATTAAGAAATTCATCCAAGACATCTTCAACTTCTTTACCGATTCGCGCGATAAAATGCTGTCTGCCGGACATTTTAACCAAAACATAGTTAAAAAGTTCAAAAGGTCTTAAAAAACCGCTCATATTAAGCAAAGTTTTGAGCTTATCAGCAATATCTCTGTAAGCGCCATCTTTTAGAAGGGTATTAAATAATGTATCTTCTCTCTTATAGCATAATTTAAATAAATCATCATCAGTAAGCCCGAAAATCGGGGATTTTAACACTTCAGCCAGAGATAAATCATCTGCCGGTAATAATAAAAATTTACCGAGAGAAATTAAATCCTGTACAGCAATTTGCTCCAATAATTTCAATTTATCTACGCCGGAAACTTTAACACCGATACACTTACAGGCACGGACAAATTCCTCCACAAAGGCATTACGTTGCTGAACAAGGAACATAAAATCTCCGTAACGAATAGGCCGGTTTTTAGAAACCAACAGCTCTTTTGCCTCAACTAAATCTTTTATTTTTTGTGCGATTTGCTTGGCAAGTTGATTTGAAAGAGAAGTTTTTTGTTCGCGAACAACCGGTAATATCCAATTATAATCGTTGTCTTTTTGTGTTTCATCAGGGCGGAGTAAAGGTAATATTTCAACCTGCCCGCCTTCGCCTAAACGAAACGGCCGGTGATTGATATGTTCATCTTCGGGAACAACGCCTTTCTTTGCCTGCTCAACTTCAAACAATGTATTAACACAGTCCATAATCGCTTTTGTTGAGCGGAAAGAAACATCCAGATGTACTTTAGAAAATTTTTGGATTCGCTCTGCAAAATAGCGATACATTTTATCAAATTCTTTAGGGTCGGCACCTTGAAAACTGTAAATAGATTGCTTACGATCACCCACAACAAAAACCGTACGCGACAAAGCATCTTCATGGGTGCCGATTCCTGCAAAAAACTCTTGTGTTAATGCCCGAATAATGGCCCATTGGTCAGGAGATGTGTCTTGCGCTTCGTCAATTAAAATATGGTCTATACCACCATCAAGCTTAAACAAAATCCAGTCTGCTACCGAACTCTTTTCAAGAAGTTTGCGGGTTATTGTAATCAGGTCTTCGTAATCCAAAACGGCATAAAGAGTTTTATAAGCCGAGTATTTATCTATAATGCTTTTAGCAATATAAAGAACAGCTTTTGTTGCCAGCAAGACACCAAGCGCGGTAATTGTATTTTCTGTTTCAAGGATACGCTTTGCTTCACATTGCATAAACAACAAGATATCCGGATATTTCTTTGCAATTGTCTGTGTGGCTAATCTGCTGCGAACAGTTCCTTCATTTGTTAAAAAGATGGATTTATATTTATCATAGCAATCAGGTAAAAAATTTTTTTCCAAAACAAAACGAAATGCTTCGGAACGCCCGATATCTTCAGCGCTTCCTTCTGCGAAAATTTTAATAGCTTCAGAAACGGTTTGGCGGTTAATTTGTTGCATGAAATTTTGCTTTATATCATCAACGCTAAGATTTGCGGAAACACCTAAATTTTTCTCTAAGACCGAAAGAATTTCCGGTATGTTTCCATTATATTTTCTTAAAAGAGCATCAATTTTACCCCGATTTCCCGTAATCATATTCATAATTTCGGGGAATTTATACTCGCTGATAGTCTGTGTCAGATAAAAAACAGCTTGTGTAAGAGAATTATCTTCGGAAGAAATAGTCGTTTTTAACAAATCAAGTTTGATGTTTTGCAGAATTTCTTTGGCGCTTCTGTCATCTAAAACCTCAAAATAAGGAGAAATGCCTGCTTCTAAAGGAAATCTTTTTAAGATATCCTGGCAAAAACTATGTATGGTTTGAATTTTCATACCGCCGGGGGTGTCCAGCAAAACTGCGAATAAAGTGCGTGCATAATTTAAGACACTGTCATCAAAGTTGCCACCCAATAATTCGGTTAAATCTTGCCGTAAATCAACATCACTTTCAATAGCCCAAGAACTTAAGCGTTTTGCGATTCTTTCGTTCATCTCAACGGCTGCAGCTTTGGTATAGGTTAAGCATAAAATCTTTGCCGGATGGACTTTTGCCAACAATAAGCGCAAAACCCTGTCTGATAACACCTTTGTTTTTCCGGTTCCGGCAGAGGCCTCCACCCAAACGGACATATCAGGATTCGCCGCCGCCATTTGCTGATTTGTAGCCAATTTGATAAGTTCTTGTTTTTTTTCTTCAAAGCTATTCATCATTTCCTCCATCATCATCTTGTACAGACCACTCTTTTACACGAGCCAAGTGCTCATAATCACGATTTTTCGGAAGATATTTCGGAATAGGGCGTGAATAATAGGGCGTATTTTCAAAATTAAAAGTAGAGATAAGCTTTAAGATATACTCCTCGCATTTTTCTAAAACATTGTCTTCTTTAGGGTTGATAATCAAAATATTTTTAGGGGATACTTTGTCTCCCAGATGCCAATAAACAAGTTGATTGATATTTTTTCCGGATAAATTGGGGAAGTTACCTTTTTTAGCAATTAATCCTTCTAATAACAGTTGCAAAGCATGGCCGCTCATAACTTGTTTTTTAGTCGGTATTTTTCCTGTTTTGTAGTCAATGATATTAACACCATCGGTACGAAGATTATCAATTCTGTCAGCTTTTGCCGTAAAAGTAATATCACTACCGGATAAATTATAACTGATGCAACCTTCAATTTCATTATAAATTTTTTCTGTATCAAAACGATTCTCTAAAGCAATATAAGCCATTGCGGTCTTAACGAATTTGGGCCACCAAAAAGCTCTTAATGCTTGTTCTATGTTGGATTCGTCAAAACATTTCTTTCCGATACTGATAAGCATATCCAATGCATTTTCCGGCAATTGCTGAGGGTAGGCATTATTAAATGTCTCCACGATTCCGTGGATAAGTGTTCCGTAATCCCGCTGATCCATCGGAATATCCAAATCGTCTAACGGATATAATTTAAGGATATACTTCGCAAAAACGGAATAGGGGTCTGCCACTAATAAATCAACTGCACTGGCGGATAACTTTTTAGGTCTGGCAGATAAAGGTGGGCATGGTGCCGGTGGTGTGATGGTTAAACTTCTTTCCGGCATGTCAAGTTTTGCTGCCAGTTGTGAAAGTTTGGCAGATTTAAAGGCTTTAATGTTAGAACCCATCGCTCGCAAAACTGTTTCTATACGCAAAAGCCAGCGGGATTTTTTCATGGGTGCTCCGTCAATGCGCTCAGCTCGGGTTAAAATAACATTATCGGCCGTTAAGAAACCGCATAAATCAGCTCCGAGAATGCCGATATTTTTTTCCGGTAAACTAAATCCGAAATCTTTTTTCATTGGTCGCGACATCCACATATCGGCCTGTTCCGGTTTGGGCCATATACCTTCATTAATTTCCCCTAAGATAACATAGTCAAAGTGACATAATCTTGCCTCTATCGGTCCTAAAATACTTAATCTCGGGTGTGTGCCATAAGATGCACGCACACTTTCAAAACTCATCAATTCAGAAAAAAGCTGAAGATAGTCTTTACCGTTAATCAACCCTAAGAATTGTGCTGATTCCAACATTTTCGTAATAAATTTAGCGGCACATTTTCCGGCATCACCGCGCCAAAGGAATTTTTTTCCGGCTGTTTCATCAGAAGTTGCAAAATCCTCGGCAAGTTCAATATGCTTTTTTATAATCTCTTCAAAGGAAACTTGCGGTAGCTCCAATAATTCCGCAAAATCAATAAGCTTATTCTTTATGACTTGAAAAAAGGAAGATAAATTCTCATTTGGAACAGTGTTTTTTTTGCGTAATTCATACTCAAAATCATAAACTTTTTTTCTAAAATCGGCCGCTGAAGAGTGAAATAACATAAAAGGATTTTTCATTAAACTGATAAAATTGATATCGGAATCTATGTTTTGAGCTGCTTCTGCCATAAGTCTTAGGAAGATACCGATAGGGCTTAAATTAAGAGGAAGACCGGCCGAATCATCAATTTTAATTTCAAAGCGTTCTAATTCGGAAGCAACACGTCTTGCAAGATTCCTGTCATAAGTTATAAGTGCGGCGGTTTTTTCCGGGGTGTTCAATATTTCTCTCATTTTCAAGGCAATTGCAAGCGCCTCATCACGTTGTGTCTTGCTCTCTAATAAGGATATACCTTCTAAACTTGCAATAAGATCTTGATTGTCGTGTAACTTCTGCCAATCATCAGAAACAGAAGCCGGGCGCATAATTTCCGAAATAAACTTTTCGCGTGCCTCATTTTGCGGTAAGCAAAAATTTCCAATTTGTTCACGACTGATAAGAAGATGATCCAACAGTTCTTTGAGTTCAAATTGCGGATGCGATTCGTCAACGGCATTCCAATAAGTGTCATCGGCTTTTGTATCAAGTCCGGCAAAATAAATTTCGCCATTTGGAAGGTTAGCAATGACCTTTAATAAATTAACAATAGCCGGAAAACAAGCAGTAATTCCGGCAGCAATAATAACGCGGTCAGTTTGTTCTTGTTGCCAAATATCAGCTTGTTTATACAGCAAGTTCTTCCTAAAATCGCAAACATCTATGGCTTGCCGTTCTTCTAAAATATGTGGCCAATATTCCGTGATAATTTTAAGAAGTTTTAAGGTTTCTTGCCAGTGTTCGGCATATTTATCCGGTACCAAATCATAAAGTTTATCAAAAGAAAGACCTTGATTACACGCTGTATCTATTAAATTTGCCAACTCTTTAGCTAAACTGACAGCTTGTGCCAAAGAAATTTGTTTTAAGCCGAAATCATTCGGCTTAGACATAATCATTCTTGTAAATAAAAACAGCCGTTCTTCATTGGAAATAACAGATTTATTTTTATCAGAATCATCTGCTAAACCGAATGTATCAAAGAAAAGTTCTTCATCATCAATTTCCGCAACGGGTACTATTTTAGGTAAGATTGTAGGCTTAAGCCCTTGTTTGCGAACAAAAGCCGCAGTTAAAGATTGGCAGGCACGCCGATTAGGCACCAAAAATAAAACACCGGCCAACTCTAAATCGTTTTGCTCATATCGTTTAAGAAAGGATGTTGCCAAAGTATCCCAAAACGAGCAACTGAGCGGAATGTTAAAAACATTTTTTAATTCAGACATTATACTCATCTTGTGTTGTTAAATAGGTTATAAATTTTTGTAAAGCACGTCCGCGGTGGGAAATTTTGTTTTTTTCATCTCTGTCAAATTCTGCAAAAGAGCGGTTAAAACCGGTCGGAATAAATATCGGATCATACCCAAACCCCATCGTTCCGCTTTTTTTTGTAGCGATTCGTCCGTCAACCCGACCTTCAAAAGATTTATAGTTCCCATTAGGATAAGCCAAAACAATAACACAGGAAAAGTGTGCTGAACGATTATTAGAATTTGTTTCGGCAAGTTCATTAAGAAGTTTTTCAATGCCTTTATCAAAATCACGATTCGGGGCATATCTTGCGGAATAAACCCCGGGACGTCCGCCCATGGCATCAACACATAAACCGGAATCATCTGCGATACAGGGAATGTTTTTTTCTTTAGCGGCAGCTAACGCTTTGATGTAAGCATTTTCTTCAAAAGTCGTGCCGGTTTCTTCCACTTCCGGCAGATTTAAGTCTTCACCGGATAAAACTTTAATACCAAGAGGGGAAAGTAAGTTTTTTATCTCTGAAATTTTACCTTTATTATGGCTTGCAAAAATAAGTTCCTTATATTTTGGCATGAGAAATGGCCTCCTTTTGAATTTTAATAAGTTCCTGTGTGCCTTTGAGGGCATATTGATATAATGTATCATAAGCTTCTTTGGTAAACGGTGTGTCTTCCGCAGTAGCTTGAATTTCTACGATTTTTCCGCTCTCCGTTAAGACAAAATTTGCATCTAACTGTGCTTGTGAATCTTCACTATATTCTAAGTCTAAAATAATTTGATTTTGGCAGATACCACCGGAAATTGCTGCCACGTTTTCTCTGACGGGATTACAAGATAATTGCCCGCTTTTAACCATTTTTGCCAGAGCAATATATAGGGCAACAAAACCGCCGGTAATGGATGCTGTTCTTGTACCGCCGTCTGCTTGAATAACATCACAGTCAATTGTTATGGTGTAGCCTTTCAATGCTCTTAAATCAACAGCAGCTCGTAAAGAACGTCCGATTAAACGCTGTATCTCGTGTGTTCTGCCGCCCGTACCATGTGTTTCACGGTTGTTACGGGTACCGGTAGAGCGTGGCAATAAAGAATATTCCGCCGTAATCCAACCATGGTCTTCATCTTTTAGCCATGCCGGTAGCTTTGTTTCAACACTGGCGGTACAAATAACTTGTGTGTTTCCGCACTTTATAAGGCAAGAACCTTCGGCATACAAATTAAAATCCGGTATGATTTCAATCGGTCTTAATTCATCAGCTTTTCTGTTTGAATTTCTCATTTTTTATCACTTTCATATAAGTTAATTGCCTGTAAAACACGCTCTACGGTGTTTTCAACAGCTTCGTTTTTGGTTTCAACCATAATATCTGCTTGGCTGTAAAAAGGGTATTCGGTATCTATGTATGATTGTAATTTACTCTTAATTTTGGAGTCACTACATTGTAGGAAGGGGCGTCTTTTTCTTCCTGTTGTGCGGCTGTATAAAACATCAATATCTGCCTTTAACCAAATGGTTAGAGCCTTTTCTTTAGCAATCTTTCGTGTCTGTTCGGCAATAAAAGCACCACCACCGGAAGCCAGCACGCAGGGCGCTCCCGAGAGTAATCTTTTCATAATGCGTTCTTCTCCGGCGCGATATTCATCAGCCCCGAAACATTTAAAAACATCAATAACGGAAAGTCCTGATGCTTTTTCAATTTCCTGGTCGCCGTCAACAAAGGGCAATGAAAGTTTTTTGGCTAAGCGCTTTCCAACACTCGTCTTGCCGCTACCGATAAGTCCGACTAATAAGATGATTTTATTTGTTATCATAGCCATTCACTAATATGATTATTACACTTTACAATAAAGGATATCGTGTTAATAATAATAATCAACATCTATTTGTAAGTTAAAAAATACTCGTTTTATTTAGGGGGATATAATGATGAAAACAAAAAAAAGTTATACAATCTATTTGATTTTATTGATTTTAATTTTGGGTGTAGCCTATACCGCCTGCAAAGATATTACGCCACAACAAGAGCAAATAACACAAAATGTTGAGTTAAAATTAAACAAATGAGCGATTTGTTAAAAGATTTTTTGGATGTAAAAGCTGTTGAATTTGGCGTAGCATTAAATACACTAAAAGCGTACCGTAATGATATTTACCAATATGCTGAGATGATAAAACCGCTTTTGCCACAAAATGTGACAACAGAAGATATTGAAGATTATCTGAAACACTTAAATGAAACAAATTGTCAACCCAAAACGCTGGCAAGAAAAATATCTTGCATAAGAGAGTTTTATAAGTTTTTACAGAGCGAAAAAATAATAACCGAAAATCCGGCAAGTAGGATTCGCTTGCCGAAGATAGGCAAGAGCTTGCCTTTTTTCCTGACGGAAAAAGAAATAAAAAAAATATGTAACAGTAATTTAGGTAAAGGGAAGGAAAAAGATTTATCTTTGTTGCGCATGCGCGTGATGATAAAGTTAATGTATTCTTCCGGTCTGAGAGTCTCAGAAGTTGTTGCTTTACCGGAAAACGCCATTAACTATGATTTGAAACAAATACTCATTTACGGTAAAGGAAGTAAAGAAAGGGTGGTACCTGTTACCAACGAGGTTATAAAAGGTGTCTTGGAATACGTAGAGGTTAGAGATAAATCTTTAGGCAAAAGAAAAAGCAAATGGCTGTTTCCGTCATCAAAATCTTTGAGCGGCCATATAACCAGAGCCGGTTTTTTCAAGGGTTTGAAAAAAATGGCAACAGAAGCAGGCCTTGATGCAACTAAAATACACCCTCACGTTTTAAGACACTCTTTTGCAACACAATTAGTAAACAGTAGTGTTGATTTGCGTTCTATCCAAAAATTGTTGGGGCATGAAAATATTTCCACCACGGAAATTTATACACATATTACAACGGAAAAATTGGCTAATGAAGTCAAAAAGCGTCACCCGTTAATGCAATATAAGAAGAATAATCAAAATGAAAAAGTATAAGTTGGAAATATCTGAAAAACCGCATAGTAAAGACTTAGAAAGTCTTGGCAGTATATTTATGCCGATTATAAAAAGCGCAGTTTCCGCAGAAGATTTAATCGGAACGGAAATAATCATGAATTGGAAAGATATGGTTGGTACTGAAATAAGAAAATTTTGCCAACCGATAAAAACAAAATACGATCCTCGTAATAGTATAAGAACACTTTATGTGGAAACGCCGGTTGGCGGATTTGCGCTGGAAATTCAACATAAAGAACGTTATTTGTTAGATAAAATCAATGCATATTTCGGATATACCGCAATACACAAAATAAATGTCAGTCAAAATACAGAGATGAGACCGCTTTATGTCCCCGAAATAAAGCAAATAAAAGAAGAGAAATTTACAGAGGAAGAAGAAAAGTATTTATCAGATATTGTTAGCGAAATAAAAGATGAAAATTTAAGAGAAATTTTACTTAAAGTCGGTAAAAATGTCGTATTATCAAAAAGGAGTAAATGAAAGTGCTTAATATTGTAAAAAGAATTAGCCGAATAATGGCAATGTTGGCTGTGTATGTCATTTGTGCTTACGGATATTTGACAGCTAAGGGGTTTGTGTTTGACGGGCATACAATGATTCTCTCAAATCCCGCTGAAGCAAAAGAGAGGCCGTTTTCTGAGAAGGTAACGGGAGAAGTTGGCTTAAGTGCAGAGCGGACACGGGCACTGGGGGTTGAAAATGCACCATTGACCATATTTGCATATTCTTCAATGTCTTGCGCGCACTGCAGAGATTTTCATAAATTCACTTTACCGAAATTAAAAAGAGATTTTATAGACCAAGGAAAGGTACGCTTTATCTTTATCCATTTTCCGATAGAGGTTATTGCAATGCGTGCCGCAAAACTTTCTTACTGCCTGCCGAATGAAAAATTTTATGATTTTATTGATGAATTGTACGAAAAAAAGGATTGGCTCTATTCTAAAAATGAGCAAAAGCTTTATAATCACGCCAAAGAGTTTGGTATAACAGATGCGGATATAGAAGCTTGTAATGCGGACAAGAAGCTGACAAGTGATATACTGCTTGTTAAACAAAATGCCATAGATAATTTCAATATTTTAGGAACCCCGTCTTTCATCATAGAGGGAAAAGACGGTAAAGAGATGATACTCGGTACCAAAAATTATGATGATTTTAAGGCATATCTTGAAAAAAGACTTGCAGGAGAGCAATAATGCCGGAAATTCCCCAAGATATCCAAGAGATAGATAAGAGAATAAAGGCAATAAAAGCGCAAAAAAAAGAAATTAAAAATAATAGCAAAGACGGGTATTCTCAAGCAGCGATAGTCTTTCAAATGGCTATTGAGTTGGTATCGGGTGTTTTTGTTGGTGCGGCAATAGGGTATATTTTAGATGAAATGTTTGACTTCAAATTCATTTGTCTGTTAATATTCACTATATTTGGTGGAATAGCAGGAATGGTTAACGTTATACGCTATTTGAAAAAAGTTGATGATAGAACGGAAGGGAAATAAAATCGTATGTCAGAAAATCCGATGGAACAATTTGAAATAAAAAGATTGTTGCCGATAGAAGTAAACGGCTACGATATCAGTTTCACTAATTCTGCGCTATGTATGATTATATCCGCTTTGGCGGTTGTCGCCCTCTTTTTACTATGCTTGCGTAAAAAATCCATTGTTCCGACGGCCGCTCAATGCGTTCCGGAAAGCGCTTATGAATTCATCTATAATATGATGGTAGAAAATGTCGGAAAAGAAGGGCTAAAATATTTTTCCTTTATTTTTACGCTATTTTTGTTTTTATGTACCGGTAATTTATTGGGTCTGTTTCCTTACAGTTTTACGTTTACCTCACATGTTGCCGCTGTTGGCACACTTTCGCTCTTGGCATTGGTTTTGAATATTTGTGTCGGTATTAAAAGACAGAAATGGGGATATTTGCATACATTTTTTCCTAAAGGAACCCCATGGCCGATGGCACCGTTAATTGTTCCGATAGAGGTCATTTCTTTATTATCTAAACCGCTAAGCTTAACAATCCGTTTGGCTGCTAATATGACAGTCGGGCATATAATTTTAAAAGTAATAGCCGGTTTTGTTGTAACAATATGTTTGGTTTTGGGGTGGCTACCCTTAGCCTTCACATGTATACTGATTATGTTTGAAATATTCATCGGAATATTACAAGCGTATGTTTACACAATTTTGTCTTGCATCTATTTGGGAGATGCATTTCATAGTCATTAACTTATATTTGGAAAGGAAAGAAAATGGAAAACTCATTAATGTATATCGGTGTTGGTCTCTGTGCTTTGTCTATGATGGCTGCTGCTATCGGTTTGGGCAGAGTATGGAGCGTTTTAATTGAAACCATCGGTCGTAATCCTCAAGTTAAAAAAGATGTTCAAACTTTAGGATACATTGCGGCTGCTTTTATTGAAGCAATTGCTTTGTATGCATTGGTTGTAGCTATTTTAATGATTGTTAAATAAATAGGATTGTAGATGCCACAGCTGGACGGATCAGTTTATATAACACAGATTTTTTGGCTATTGGTAACCTTTATAAGCTTCTGGTTTATAATGGCGAAATGTGTTGTGCCTAAAATTTCTGAGACGATTGAAGCAAGAAAACGCAAATATGATGACTATATTCGCAAAGCTGAAGAAATTAACGCCAAAGCACTGGAGGCGCTAAATCGTTATGATAAAATGTTGGCTGTGGCAAAAACGAAAGCAACAGAGCAAATTCTTCAAAACGAAAACGAATTGAAGCAGATTATTGCAGAAAAGGAAAATGAAATAAATCAGCAGTTGAAAATAAAAGTAGCTGAGCAGGAAGAATTGCTGGAAAAAGAGAAGAAAAGTGTGTTAGCTAAGATAAATGCTCTATCTCAGGAAACGGCATACGAAATATTGCAGAAAATAGATGTTATGGCAATTAGTCGTGAAGATCTAGAAAATATTTCCAAAGAAGAGGAATAGATATGATAACGGAAAATACAGATATTGCCGCAGCAGTAGCCGAGGAAAGCGAAATATTTTACCAAAGCGCGGAATTTTGGGTAAGTGTTGCTTTTGTGCTGGTCGTTGCTTTTCTTTTTATTCCGATATCGCGTGTTGTACGAAATCTAATCAATCAGCGTATTACACGTATAAGAACAGAACTTCAAGATGCTGAAACCTTAAAAACCGACGCGCAAAAACTCTATGCGGATTATGAGAGAAAATTTGCTAATATAGATAAAGAAATCGCAGATATTGTTGCCAGTCAGCAAGAAGTAATTGCTAAAACTAAAGAAAAGAAAACTTTAGAATTAAAGCAGATGTTGCAACGCAAACAAGATGAAACAGAAGCCAGGGTGGAGCAGTCTTTTGAACAAGCCAAAGCGGAGATGAACGTGTTAATTTGCAACAATGCCTTTAAGATTTTAACAAAGGCAATTAAGAAGAATCTGAAAAAAACAGACTATAACAAACTTATAGATGCCTCTATAACTAATATTGGCAAAATGGATATTGGTGGTTAACATGAGTAACAGTCGTCTTTTACAGTATAATTTTTCTGATTTATATGTAAATGTTAATAAAGATTTTTACATTTCAGATGAGAGATATGTCAATAGCCTAAAAAAGATTGAACCTAGCGATAAAGATGACTTTTATGAAAAATTGATAAATATTCCGCATAAAGAACCATCCTATTCAATGAACTACAAAGGGACCCTTTTTCGCGTAGAGTATGTTGTAAGCATAAATGGGGGGATGTACTGTTTGCGTCGCATGCCGGCATTAGTTCCGAGCATACACAACCTAAATTATGACCATAGATTTATACAATACATATTATCACTGGCAGACCAAAGTGGCTTGATTATTTGGGCAGGCTCAACCGGTTCCGGAAAAACAACGGCTATCTCTGCATTGTTGGCAGAATACTTAAAATTGCAGGGCGGATTTGCTTACACAATTGAAGACCCTGCAGAAATGCCGTTAGATGGAGAATATGAAGCGTTTAACGGGGCAATAGGCTTTTGTAAACAAACGGAAGTTAAAAATGATGACTGGGGGAAACCATTAAAGTCAGCCCTTCGTTCCAGACCAAGATACATTTTTATCGGTGAAATTCGTACACCTGATGGTGCAAAAGAATGCTTGCGTGCCGCTATTTCCGGTCACCTTGTTTTAACAACCATACACGCCAGTTCTATCACAGATGCCATCAGCTCTTTAATAAAGTACGCAAGTTACAGCATGAGTGAAGCATCTGCTTATGATATTTTATCCCGCGGTTTACTTGGTGTTATAAAACAAGACTTGATTGGTGTTGAAAGTCACAGAAAACCACACGTAGAAAGCTTATTTGCCAATCCGGATATAAATAAAGGCTGCCAAGTACGTGCTATTATCCGTAGCGGTAAGCTAAATTTGGCGACATCAATAGAAATGCAAGCTATCAAAATGGCTCAGTGTACACCACTGTTTTAAGTTTATTTTACTGACCAGATAATAGTGTTTTTATTATCAGCACAGAGGTTCTTTGTTGTATATTTCTGAACGGGTAATTTTTTTTGCCCCCCCCATTCAAAGAGATAATCTCCGGACGCATTTATAATACGAATACTAAGTAGCTTTAAAAGATTATCTTGTTTTAACGGCATCTCTGCATACGAAATGCATTGAGCTTTATTCAATTGCGGCAAAACAATATCAAAACTTTGTGATAAAGGCATAATCGTATCGCCGTCGGCACCGTTGCCAATTAAAATTTCCAAACCGTTACTTAAGAGAATCTTATTATCTTTCACAAATTCATTCGGAATAATTTTGTTTTTAATGGCAAATTCTGAGTTTAACCCCCAATAATCCGGTTTATTTGTATAAAAAGCACGAATCTCATCAGAAATTGCAAAAATATCTTGAACATTTCTAGATATTTGCCTTTGGCTCATGGTGCAAGAAACGTAGCCTATCATTATAATAAATAAAGGCACTAACGTTTTTAAAACAATTTGTTTATACTTAATGCAGGCTGAACGTGCAATTGAAACAAGTAAAGAGCATTCAGCATTAAGCCAATTCAATGCAGATAAAATTTTCTGCAGAATTAGTGACAGTATTTCTGAAATTTTTCTACTTTCGTTCAATTTAACTATTCCTAACCCATTGCACTGGTAATTTGATCTTGCATTTCAAACACACCGAAAACAGCCCACGCAATAATACCGGAGATGGCAAACATTGCAACCATGTTTAAAATAGAAGCCTTTGCTTCCACTGCTTCGGCAGATTCATCCAACCAGTCATTTGCAAGTTTGTCCAATGCGTCTTCAAAATTATCAAGTTCTGCATAAATACGCAAATCGGCCACAATCTCTTTATCCGGAAAATTTAATTTGGATTTAGAGAGAGCTTGTCCTAAGTTATCACCGTTTTTAATATAATCCATGGCTCTGTCAATTCTCTCACGCAGATAGCGGTTTGAATCCTTACGTAAAGACGTCATGGCAACAGAAATCGGCACACCGCCTTTGATAAGAGCAGATAAAGAAAGTAACCATGTAATACCCATAAACATCTTATACAAAGACCACGGCGGGCAATCATCAATAACTTTACGTGTCGGTCCCGTCCAAATACCGATTGTTGCGTAAATAACTAAAAATACGGCAGGAAAGAACGAAAAAGCTAAAAGCCAATTTCTTTGTATCCAGTGAGAAATATCAACCAAATTTTTAGCCGTTCCCGACCAACGGGCATTAGGCGCTGCTTCTTCCATCGGCGGTACCATATAGGCACCGATAGCATAAATAACCAAAACAGACATTAATAACAAGAAAGAAGGGTAAGCAATAGCGCCGATAATCGGTTTAAGCATTTTAGAAGTGCCTTCTGCCACACGGATTAAGTTTAACAAAGCACTTTCCAAGTCTGACATATCACCAACGGAAAGCATTAATCTTTCTCGGCTCGGAGCCCATCCCTTTAAGGCATCGGAAAAAGCATAACCGTTTTGTAAAGATTTACCCCACGAAGCAATAGCAATAGCCATAGGCTCATTAGGGTGTTTGCCGTTATCCGTCACACTGTCATATAAAATATCAAGGGAATTCATTAAAGAAAACCTGTTTCTCAGTAAAGAGGCAAGTTTTTTATATACTTTTAAGCGTGATTTACTAGACATTCCGACACGAAACTTAGCAAACGAAACCTCTAACGAGTTTAAAGATTTCATTGCCTTATTAAATGCACCAGACTTATCTTCTTCCTTTTTTACCATTCAAACTAACCTCTAGTATACAGGACGCTGGTCAATTAAGCCACACCAACGCTCAACTTCATCCATATCTATTTGTCCCTTTATCATGCGCTCAATAGCAGCATCTTTCAATGGACGTCCGTTAAGTTCACTAACCCAATAGTCAATAGCTTTAGCTGTTTCATTATCAATCATCAACTTTAAGAAACGTGAATCGGGCAAAATGATTTCATCAACAGCCATACGTCCCTTAAACCCTTTGTATCCGCAAGCCTTACAACCCGGACCGCTGATATAAACATTTTCAATACCATAATCACCTAAAGCGTTTTTAAGGCGTTCAAACTCAGGTGTTCCTTCTTTAGTTTTTATAGACTGACGACAAGCCGGACACAAAAGTCTGAAAAGACGTTGTGATACAAGCCCTTTAACCAATTCCGGATCATTTAATAAATAAGGCTGAATGCCCATATCACGTAAACGGGTAATAATCGCCGGCGCTGAGTTAGCGTGCAAAGTCGTCCACACACCGTGACCGGACAACGCACCTTGGAAGGTTAGCTCTGCCGTAGATAATGAACGCGTTTCACCAACGAGAATAACGTCAGGGTCAGAACGTAAAGCAGCAGATAGAGCTTTTGTAAATTGCTCAGTTTTCTCTTCTTCTGTATTAGCATTTGTAACCGGCATTTGGCGAGCACCCGGAATAGGATACTCCGGCGGGTCTTCCACGGTTAACATATTAATTTGATAATTTTTCTCTTGGAGCAATTTAATCATATTTCTTTGTAATGTTGTAGATTTACCGGAACCGGTAGGGCCGGCAACAACATTCAAACCAACCGCCATACTCCGCATTTTGTAGAATAAATCTTCCTCATATTTACCTAAACCTAATGCCCGTAAATCGGAGCTTCCTTCCGGATTATCATCTGCGTACAAAAGACGCATAACCAAATACTGAGAACCAAAGGCAATTGGGTTAAATTGAAGACGAATAGCTAAAACATTATGCGGTAACATCAATTTTCCGTTTGAACCACGAAGCGGTGTTGAACCTAACTTTTGAGCGCCTTGGAATTCGTTTTGAGAATAGTTTGAGTCTGAAATATCGGCAGATGCAAAAACAGAACGAACAAACGCTTCACCCCATTCACCGCCATATTCGTTTTGTTTTACCATAATACCGTTTTCACGGAAAAGAACCGTTGAAGATGTACCGACAATAACATGCACGTCGGAAACCTTCTTTTGAGATGCACGTTGAACAATATTAATAAAGTCAATCTGCATCTGCATATCTTCGGCTTCTTCGGCTGAAACATCAACCGTACCACCACCACGTTCTGCATATGCATAAATTGCGGCAATTTCATTTAGGGTAACATAAGTCGGTGCTTTTATCGGAATTTTTCTTCTTTTAACATTAGCTTCAAAGTTATAAACAGCACCGTCAAAACGATTATCTTTTGAAACAAGATATGTTCCGTCTGAGAATAAAGCCAACAATCTTCTTGTTTCATTAGAAATAACAAAATCTGAACCATTAACGGTCAAAAGCTTATTGTTGTTTGCAAACAATGTGTCAAACAAACTGGCTTTCTTTGTCTGAGTGGCACCTTCATCTTCAGCAAAATTTGAAGTAGAAGGCTTATTCTCTATATTTTGATTTTGTACATCTTCTGCCATTTCTTAGATATCCATCAAAATAACCCGATTTTATTTATTCTTCTTATCTGTATTTAACCCTAAAGTTGGAACAACGCCATCAATTGTCTTTCCGACGTAAAGATAATCATCACGTCCGTCCCTACTGAATTTAACATAATCAGCACCGATTTCACTGACAACATGACCTGTTGGCAATGGTGAACCGACTTTTAAGGACATAGGCACACCTTTTGCATCTATAACATCAACAGACATAACCCCGGCGCGACCTGCAATGCCTAAGATAGCATATTCTGCACTGAGTCTCTTAAAGGTTTCTTCTGCCGTTTCTTCAACAGGCTCTGATACGGCGGCCTCAATAGCAGCTGAGGCATTTGCACGGGCGGCATTTGTCAAGCTTGCGTTCTTATCTTTCAATTCCTCAATAGATTGAGATTTCAAATACAAGCTACTTTTAGCATTTTTAATAATTTGTGCATCAGCTTCTATTCTTTTTCTCAATTGCTCATTACGAGCCTTAAGACCTTTTACGATTCGCTCAAAGTTTGCCTTGGCTGCTTCTGCTGTTTGAATATTTTTAGCAGAAGCCTCAAGAACCTTTCCTATCTTTTGCTTAAATAACTCTATAAGTTCTTTCTTCTCTTGCTCTGCTGCAGCCAGTTGCTCATACAAAGCTTCTTTTTCTTTCAACCACTCCTGTTGAGTAATCAGCATTTGATTCATATAAGCATTCAAAAGCTTGCGCTGGCGTAATACCTCAACCAGTTTTTCTTTATCAACAAGCAATTGCTTTTCCTTAAGAACCTGCGCCTCAATTTGTTTCTTTTTTTCCAAATTTTTTAATTCTGCTTCTGCTTTTTGTCTTTCTAAATCATCAGCATTTTTTTGGCGAATGGCCTTTTGAGCCTCAATTTCATTACGAATCTTCTCTCGGCGCAATTCCAAAGTAAGTAAAGTTGTGCTTTTTTCTATTTCTGACATTTGTGTAAATAGGTCGCTATCCATTTGTGATAAAACGCTATTACCCAAATTTTCCATCGGATTAACCTTGTATTGAATGTCCTTTGGTAAATCAGCATCATTTATGGAAGAAACATCTTTTTGACCTTTAGGTGCGTTAACCTGTTCGCTGACACTGTCAATAGATTTCATTTTCAAATCAAAATCAAAATCGTTTTTATTTGTCCCTAAAACAGGTTCGGTATCTTTCGCACTTGCGGAAACAGCTTGCGGTTGTTTTGAATTTTCAGCAGAGTTGTTTTCCGGCTTTACAACCGTATCCGTTTTACTTGACTCAGTAGCCGGAGAAGGAGCTGCAACATCAACTTTCTTCTCTTCTTTCGGCTCAGCCGCCTTAACCGCAGCAGGCTCAGTCGTAACAGGCTTTGTAGTAGCAGACTTGACCTCATTAACAGAGCTTACTTGGGCGGGCTTGGATTCTTCTTTCACAACAGCAACAGCCTGAGCTTGAGAAGGCGATACTAATGCACCGGAAACCTTATCTGTATCAGTATTTTCCGCTCTCTTCCCCTGTTCAGCCACATTGATTGGCAAACTGGATGCACTTATCGGCGCAACACTTGCATTCTCCGCATAAACACTACCGGCGTTTGATAATACGCTCAAAACAGCCAATAATATAAGTCTTTTTCCATTTCTACTGAACATAAATTGTCCCCTCATAATTCCAAGTGCCATTATTATAAAGTATATTATTAATCTTAAGTCCTGAAAATTTTGTTAACATAGGTTTCCAAATTTCAGGGTCATATAAAGAATTTATCTTAAAGTTTATAAAAGAGTAAGACTTTTCTCCGGCCTTCATCTTACCTTCGGTCAAATTTATTTTAAGGTTTAACGACTGAAACAGGTCATTAATCATATTATACAGTTCTGCTGAAGTCTTTTTAGGCATGGAGTTAATTCTCTTAACTTTCTGGAACGGAATAGATACGGTTACAAGAGAACCTTTCTTATCTACAAATTTGTTGGCAAAAGTCAATCCGGAATAAGTCAAAGACATTTCAATCCATGAAAGTCTGCCGAAATTTCTTCTCCATGAGGTAACAGCATTAGATTGAGAACAGGTTACACCGTTAATATGCCACCCCGGTGTGGAAATATTAACGAGTGATAATATAGTCTCACGACAAGTATCTAACATCCATACGGGATCAACCATAGATTCCCATGGTGCCGGAACAACCTTTGCAACTTCCGTAACAACCTTCTTTTGCGCTCGTCGGGCTACAACAACGTTTTGCTGCGGCTTGGTTGTGAAAAATGTTTTAGATATAAACATAATAAGCCATGCTCCGACAGCGATGGATAAAATAACAACAATAGCCAGTTCTGTACCGCGTAAGGCATTGATTTTTTCTAACTTAACATCCAAACCGGAAGCAAAAATTTCGGAGATATCTTTTTGCTCAGTTTCGTCAATACCCCATTCCTTTGGCGCTATCTTCTTAGACCAATCCGGAACGGACAGCATGGACATAAACTGTTCTTTTGCATCCTCTTCTTTAACGAATAATACATCACCATCAGACAAGATAACATCGTTTCTGACGCACAAGTACCAATAACCGGCATCTACCTTAAATACGGCAAGCAAAGAAGACGCATCACTCATGGAGGTAACAGCCGTAACGGCCGCTACGTTCATTCCTTTTTTAAATCCTTGTGAAGATGCGGCCAAACCGAGCTGAGGAGATTTACCGTGCTTAACGCAGAATAAATCTGCGCCGACCATAACATTTTCAGCAGCTTCTTTCGCATCAAGGAAAGGGGCATCAACGTTTTGTAAACTCTCCCAGAAAACACTTGCAGCATATTGAACGCCGTCAACAGTAAAGCTGGACGCCCACTCCTTGCTGTTCTCTTTAAGAGAATCAAATTCTACTGCACTGTCTTCTTCTTCGGCCACGGTTTAATCCTTACCTAAATTAAAATTTCATACGAGATTCCGGAAGTAAAGGAGATTCCAAGACAACCGGTGTTAACAAAATAACAAGAATTGTTCTTTTCTTAGATACTTCCTGGGATCCGCCTAAGATGTTATTGTTGACGGCACCCAAGCCCTCTTTGTTCATGTTTGTATCAACACGTTCAAATCCGGAAAGAGCCAATGTTTCACCCGATTTCAAACTGATTTCTTGCGAGAAACCACGAGTTGTAATATTCGGATTTTGCAAATAGCTTCCCGCTTTTTCATCAACAACAACCGTATCTAAGGAAATCAAGTCAGACAAACTCAAACTGAATAACATCAACAAACGACCATGGTCCATAATTCTTGGCAAAACGTCTAAAACAAAACCGGTCTGAATTTCATCTGTTTCAACGGAAATATCGTAATTATCACCGGTAGAACCACTGTTTGTTTTGGTAATTTCGGAAATATAGTTTTGCTTGTTAACAACCTGAATAGGTGCGGGCTTATTATTCATTGTCGTAACCGTACCACTGGTAACCAAAGACGTGCTACCTTGTGTGGCGAGTGCTCTGACAGCCGCATCTGCCGTAATATCACCGCTGAGAATACCCATAGACAAAGAGCTGTTATAAGAGCCGTCTTTCAAGTTTTTAGGACCTGTGAAATCCTTAAATGTAATATTTCCGCCACGTTGTGTTCTATCCTTAAATGCAGCCGACAAGCTAAAGCCGAAACCATGTTCTTCATCAACTTCAACCTGTAAAACTTTAACACTGATAGCAACCTGACGGGCTAAACGAACATTTTGTTCATGTATAAACTTAGCAACTTTCTTAATTTCTGTCGGCGTAGCCGTAACAGTCAATGTTCCGTTCATTGAATCGGTAACAATTGAAGACCCTTGACCTAACATAGATTTAACAGCTGCAACAATGTTTTGCCACAAGTCAATGTTAGATACACCGCTGGTAATCGTACCGCCACCGGTCGGAGAACCGACGCTTGAAGTCATAGATGGTTTTGTCGGTAAGCTATATAAAGTAAAGGTCTTGGTTGTATATCTGTAAATGTATATCTCTCCACCTTCATACTTCCACCATACGCCAAAGTATGAGCAAACCTCATCAAGTAAACCGCTCAAAGAACCTTTATAAGAAACAAGCATTCTTGATGTGTCAGACCACTTTGAACCCACTTTGTTGACGGCTGGAGCATTTCTGTCTGCTGCTGCTTTTGCTACGCTTTCAATTTGCGGTGCAAAACGGGTTTTAATAGATGTAATCTGGCTAATCATATTGCTGATTTCATAAAGCGTAATAGGTCTGTTACTAACTAAAGTAACACCATCTGCTGTTTCCAGATAACTGGGTAACGGCTTGTCGCCTTCATATTCAATTTCGCTGACATCACCAAGCCAAATATCATCTTTAACACGAATAACATCCGTATCAGCCGGAGTGGTAGGAGCTTTTGCATCTTCCTTGTAGCGAATGGTTGCATCTACATCACGCTCTATTGCCGCATCAAAATCTGTCGGTAATGAACAGGAGGCTACGCCTAATAAAAGTAATCCGGCAAAACCAACAAAATATTTACTAGTACGCATTCTCATTCTCCATTGTTTCAACAACTATGACACGGTTTCCTTTGTAATAAGTGGCAATTGGTGCAGGTCTTGCACGTGCAAAAGCGCGAATAAGTGCAGAGCTGACATCTGTAAATTTGCCCTTGAACATAACACCGGCACTTAAATTGTAATTACGATTCGTATTCCATAAAAGCTTCCATCCGGCTTGATTGCTCCATTTGGTAAGTAATTCACGTAGATTGTCGCCTTCTTTTGCTTCCCAAGTCGTAATGGTGCTATCTGTAATCTCAATTTCAGCCTCCGGTTCGCCGTCTTTCTTCTCGCCAACTTCGTAGAATTGAATATCTTCATCACCACCATTTGTTTTAACATAGTCGTTAATGTCAAATGATTCCTCAGTAAATTCTGACGTAATGGAACTGTCATCCATGGCAAAGCCGCTACAATCACCCTGACAGGTAATTTCATAACCCGGGTAGCTGTACATTTCTATATTACCATTGTGTCCAACCTGGTCCGGATATATCGGACTTGTTGATCCTGTATTTTGCGGAGTTATATCATTAGCGGCCGTTTGCATAAATAAATCACCGTTTGGTGAAAAATTCTCGTCTTCGGCATAAGAATCTTCCTCATATTCAGTAACAATATCCTCTTCAATACCCGGGCGAACGGTTGCGGTTATGTTGTTACCGGCAGAAGCCTGCGTGTACAAATGATCTCTTTTGGTGCGCTCACCATAAGCACGATAGTCAGCCTCTGTTTTGGTGTAGTTAATTAAAGCTGTATCATTGCAACCGATACCGTCAACACCGCACTTGTCATTAGGCTTAACAGTCGTATCAATGACTTGTGTATCTTCTTCAACCGGAATATATGTCGTTTCATCGGAAACACTGCTGCAAGCAGAAATGCTACTTGCGCATAATAAACAAAACGATAATAAAATGTTCTTCTTCATAATTTTACTCATCTGTAAATACAATCTCACTTTACAATAAATGTTAAAATTTAATTATTCAAGCTTAACACTTTATTTATAAAACGTTTTGTGGACTACTTGCTCAAAATTCATTGAAGCGTGTCAATCCTAATTGTTCGTATTATAAATGTATTAGGCTCGGTTGGTAAAAAGACTGTGTCAACTTTTTGAAGGTCCACACCGTTGTTCATAAAAATAGTATAAAGCAGGTTAAGCCTTTTTTTCTGAAGTTCGGTTGATGTTGAAGCGTCAAGCCGAACTTGTAAGAGTGTTTGTCCGTCCAAAGTGGCTTCGGAAAATTGTTTCAGCCATTGAAGTGTTGTGCCGGAAATCTCTGCACGCTCAGGCTGAAAAGCGAGTTTTAATTCCGAAGGGATAATCTTGCGTTGGATGTGTTCTTTTTTTGTCTCCTGTAATGATTCATAAAAACTTGCTAAATCATCATTAGAAGATTCCGGTAAGGTGAAAACCTTTTCTCCCTGACTACTATATGCAGGTGGAGCCTTTTTAACCGGTGGATTTGAAATATTATTTTGTGTATCAATGGCCTTTTTATCGTCAGAAAACCAAGAAGATATGTTATCCAAAAGATTACTCTCGTTTGAAACCTCTTTAGGTGTGCTTTCTTCTTTAGGCTCGGGTACGTTAATTTTGTTGGTTGTATCTCTCTTGGGGGTTGAAACAACCGGACGAGAAGAGGCTTTTCTTGTTTTAGTCTCTTTCTTTGGCTTATCATGTATAAAGGTAGGTGTCAAATTTTCATCATTTAATATTTCATCAGGAATAGGAAAAATTATACTTTGCTTTATTTTTTCAGCTACTTTATATGAAAGATTTTCGTCTTCTCTGACAGCTTGTGTAAACTCGTCAGTAAACAAACTTGTCTCCGATTGCTTTGATAAATCTTCAAGTAATCTTTTATTTTTTACATTCGGGGCGCCTTTGGCAACAGCCCAAGGTGTTTCGGAATCAAAAGTCTCGTCATCACGAAGATTGGTCGGGAGCATAGCAACATTTTCTTCGTTGTCTTCAGAAACAACTTCGGCCTGTTTATCATCAGAAACTGCATTTCCGAATTCTATGGGAATTGTATCATCAATGGTTATACTTATAATTTCATCATCCTCTATTCCTTCCGCATTTTCGGCGGGATTTGCTTGTGCAAAAGAAAAATCGCTGATAGATAATGTTTCTTTTTGAATATTAGCGAAAATATTGGTGGACGCGAAGTTTTGCGGAATGGGCTGATGGCTTTTGAATAAGTTAATGCTGACAGGGTGTGCGGAGTTGTCTCTAGTTTTTGAAGGTGCAGAAGTATAAAGCTGTCCTCCCAGAGTAACGCCGCAGAAAGAAAGAATAAATCCCAAAATAAAGTTTTTTGTACCTGTCATAGGTAAAGCTAATCCCCAAACATAATATGTTATACTTTATAATTTTAACCATATTTTAAAACTTCTTTAGATTCTTTGGCAAACAGATTTTATAATTAGTAACAACAAAATAGCATTTTTTTGAAAAAATAAGGAAAAAATGGCTTAAAAGCAGTGTTAAGTTTTTGTTACAGAGTGACAAAAAATATTTGAATCAATATGTTATGCGATTTTTGGTGGGGCGCAAAAGACTTGAATTTTTTTTAAAAATGAGGTACAGTAATAATGTATAATGAATTTAGGAGAACTGAAATGAAAAGCTTAAAGAAAATGTTTGTACTGTGCTCATTGGCACTCGTATTTACGATGGTATTAGCCGACGCTTCTCACGCTGAAGGCTTAATGAACTTAGCAGCTGGTAAAGCTGTTGCTGTATTTAACCATGTTAAAGGTATCATCTTTGTTGTCGGTGGTTTCGGTTTGGTAGGTATTGCTTTCCAAGCCATCTTCGGTAAAGTAAAATGGTCATGGTTTGCCGGTCTTGCTATCGGTTTGGCTATTTTGGCTGCTGCCGGTGCGATTGTTAACTACGCAACAGGTGACCAAATGGACAAGACTGCTGAAGGTGCTACTGTTGAAGATACCTTTGGTGATAGTGCAGTTGGTATGTAATAATATCCAAATAATAAAAAGAGCACCCGTTATGGGTGCTTTTTTTATTTTTATTAAGAAAAATTACTGGCAATAAACTATAAAATATAGCTGTTTAGCCTTGTTATGATGTATGAAATTTTTGTTACAGGAGATAAAATTTGTTTATAAACAATATTTTAAGATAAAATGTCGAGATAGCTTTTTACTGGAAAAATCTGAAAATTTGTGATACAATAAAACAATAAGTTTAGGAGGGATATTGTGATGTTGGGCTTAAATAAAATAGAGTTGTGTCTCTTTATACTGGCATTGGCTGTTGTAATTTGCATGCCGGTAGATGCTTTGGCCGCCTTTGATCAGTTGGCAGATACGGGACGAGATATTTTTAAAGGGTTAAAGAAAATTATTTATCCGGCATCAGCAATCGGCATTATTTGCGTTTGCATCGGAGGTATTTTCGGAAACATTAACTGGAAATGGTTGACGGCGGTTATGGTTGGTTTGGTTGTTATTGCAACATGCGGATTATTCATAGAAATGTTTGCCGGCAATGATGGAGAGATAGATGCAGTCAGCTCTCTCAATGGAGAATAGGAGAAGTGTCATGAGAAAATTAAACAAAATCATTTTATTAAGTGTTCTCTGCCTTGTATTTGTTACATTCTTTGCCTGTGATTCATATGCAGAAATAACAATTTTTAAGACCTTTGCTGAGAGAACAACAAGATTTGCCATAGGTTTACGTGGATTAGCCTTTGCTTTGAGTGGTTTTGGTATTGTAATGTTCACCTTTTTGGCGATTTGCGGCAAAATCAATTTCAAGCACTTGGGCTATATTATGATTAGCTTATTCTTCCTCTCCGGCGTTGGTTTAATGATTAGCTATATGACCGGTGGTGACGCGATAGAAGCCTTGCAAATGGGCGGGGATTTATATAGCACCAGCAGAAGTGCCGTTTCACGTTCAACCAGCTTGTAATAAATATATAACCTGTAACAAAATATATAAGATAATCTGTTAACTTTAACTGTTTTGTAATAATTATTTGCGTATAATATAAGTCAGATTATGAGGAATTGACGCAATGAAAGATGTGATATTAAAAGCGGTTGCAAATCCACCCAAACTGTTTTGGGGGCCGGTTTTACCGGCAGCATTGAATGCCGGTTTACAGATTCCTTTTATGTTTATGGGTATCGGAATATGGCAAATCAACCCTTTAATATTTATTATATCAGTCGTTCTTGGTCATTTGATTGTTGTTGCCCTCGGAACCAAAGATCCGCACTTGTCGGCAATGCTCCAAGCCTTTGGAACAACAAATATTTCCTCTAAAAACCTGTATCAAGTGAAAGGACGCAAATTTGAACCTTAATTTTGACTTTTATACGCTGTTTATAACAGGTTTACAAAGTGCTGATGCAATTGTTGCCGCATTTGGTATTATAGCCGCTGCGGCTATTGCTGTTTCATTGGTTTCAAAAGTTGGAACGTGGGTTTTACCGCAACCGAGTGAATCACGCGTAGCGGATTTTTTGCCTTTCAAGAGTTTATTATCTGACGGAGCAACATTACGCTGTGATAATGGAACCTACGTTCGCGTCTTCAAAATAGAAGGTGTGGATTTAACCTCTGCCAGAGAAGAGACGGTTCTTTCCATGTTTGAGGCCAGAAAATCTTGGCTGGATAATATGGCTGATATGCAGGTAACATGTCGTGCCATAACTTTAAGAGAGCGTGTACCCGTTGAGGCTAACAAAGCTGATTTCGGTAATAAATGGTTGAAGATTGTTGATGATACATGGCGCGAAAACTTAAGTCGTGTTTATAAAAATGACCACTACATAATTATATCCATAGAAGATAGAAAGGACGCTGTAAAAGACTTAAATTACGCCTCTCAATCAGTATTGGCAAACTTAAACGACTATGGCGTTAAGGTAATGCACGAAGACGATGATACACCGGCGGAGTTAAGTCCGGTATATCCGTTTGTACGAATATTAAACCCGATAAGCAAGCCGACACCGAAAGTAAGAAATGCGGAAGGGTTCCAATTAAAAGAATTATTAACGGCAGACGGTATTCATTTTACCGGTGAAGAAGGTGTCATAAAGTATTTCTCCGGTGGTAAAGAAAAATTTGCTCTGACTATGGGAATTCGCAATTCCGGAGATTACATGGATGAAAGTATGATTTCATCTCTTTTGGCGATAGACTGTGAATTAACGGTTTTGCATAATATTCATCCTTTATTTAAGCCTAAGGCTCGCATGATTTTGGTTCAACAGCAAAAAATGGCCTCTGTGACCAGTTTCTCTGGAGATGTTGTTGACCAATACAGTGAAGCACTTGCCGCCATTGAAGATAGTGATGCGGACCACCAGTCATTAGTGGAATACTCCATGAGCTTTATCTTAAAAGGCGATACCCTGAAAGAAATTGAGTTCGGAGAAAGCGAAATTCAACGTATCTGCCGCTTATTCAGTGTAACACCGGTTCGTGAAAACTGGATTGCCCAAGCAACGTTCTTTAACCAGTTTCCTGGGTATGATATGTGTGGCAGAACGTATTTCTACTTATCACGTATCGTATCCTTAGCCGTATCTTTTGAACAATTATCAACGGGTTTACCGAGAAGTGACTGGGGTGAGGGCGCTATAACTGTATTTAGAACCATGAGTGGTTCACCATATCGTTTCCAATTCCATATTTCTGCAGCAGAATCAGCGGTGGCACACTGTTGTATTGTTGGTCCGACCGGTCAAGGTAAAACAACTTTGTTAACGTTTTTAGCCGGACAAGCTATGCGCCATGGCGATTTAAAGGTTTATTTCTTTGACCGTCACCGCGGTGCTGAAATCTTTACCCACATGGTTAAAGGTAAATATGTCGGATTTAGCGGTGAACGTAAAAACGTGTCATTAAATCCGTTTGATACAAGAGATACTATGAGTAATCGTGCTTTTTTACGTAACTGGCTTAAAGCTATAACAATGGCCAACGACGCTATGTCAGAACGCGAGGCAGCGCGCGCGGTTACCACGGCGTTTGATTATTTAAAGCCGGAAGAACGTGTTTTAAGTAACTTATATAAAAGCTGTTTCTCACCGACCGGCACAATGCGCCGAGAGCTGTTTCGCTGGGTAAATCCGGACCAATATGGCAATATTTTCAATTCTGAACATGATAGTCTTGACTTAAGTACCAATCGTTTTGTGGCATTTGATTTTACGGATATTTTTGATGATGATACTTTAGCAGCGGCATCCATTAGCTACATTATGCACCGTATCCATGCAGAAAGCACGGAAACCGGTGCTCCTGCTTTGGTTATGATTGATGAGACCGCGCCGATGTTAAAGCACGAAATGTTTAGAGATGCGTTTATTAAAGGTTTACAAGAAGGTCGTAAAAAACGTCAGGCATATCTTTGTGCATTCCAACAACCTAACATTATAGATACATTAGGCGTTGGTGATGCGGTTCGTGGTCAATGTAAAACAATGATTTTCTTCCGCAATACGCAAGCAACCCCCGAATCATACGAAAAATGGAATTTAACGGAAAGCGAATATGACTTTATCAGCGGTCGTTCATATCGTGATTGTCCGTATGCAATCTTACTAAAAAGGCCTGATGCGGATGACGGTAAGGGTGAATCGGTTGTTTTAGACGTGAATTTAGGCGGTCTCGGACCATATTTGAAGTTGTATAACTCCGGTATTAAGAATGTTTTACTGGTAGATAGCCTGGTAAAAGAATTCGGAGAAGACGGCTTTGTAACGAAATATTTAGACGGTTTGGGAGGCTAAAAATGTTGACAAACCGTAAAAAATATGATACAATACTACCACTTAAAGTAGGTATTATTTTACATGAGGGAGGACATTATGAATAATATGAAGCAAGGCATAACGGCTGTTTGCTGTGTTTTGTCGCTATCTTTAGTGTCGGCAAATTCTAAAGCTATTCCTGTTACAGATTTAATTGAAGATTTTGTTCCTGTTCCAACCGAAATAGTGCAGGCTGGGATGTCCCTTGCTAACGCAAAGAACCAATTGTCACAATTGCAGGAAGGCCTGGATGCAATGGGGGGTAATTCTGTTAAATCGTTTGGCCTGGGTGAAAATTTGCGAGCAGAAGATGACGAAGCCGAAGATATGGCTAATAATGTATCTGATACCGTTAAATATGCACTTGATACAAATATTAAAGCACAGGGTGTGTTGGATGAAGCCGGCAACGCGGTAAATAATGCCCAACAAGACATTGCCAACTCTTTGGTTCTAAAAGTTGAGAGTGATATGAAATTAGCTCTTAAAGAAACACCACACAATATATATATAGCACAAAATGATATTACGACAGTTTTTGAAGAGGAAGAAGAAAGTGTGGATATCGCTCTTGAGCAAAATAAAATAGATACACTATTTAATAATGTAAAAGAGAAAAGCAAACAATTAAATGCCGAGTTAAATGATACCTATGATGAGACATTAAGTATCATGAACCAGACGGCAGATATGAATCATAAGTCATTAGCCGCATTGGAAAAGTTTCTTAAATCAGCCAAAGAAGCCGATGCCGATAAATTAGCGGACTTAAGGGTTCGTGTAAATGATTTAATGCAAAGAGAACAGCTTTTATCAGATAAAAGTGTTCAGGCAGTAGAAAATAATAAAAATCAACACAATAAAGACTATCAGGAAAATATTGCAGACGGTATTAACAATTATCAAAAGATTGTTCAGGCATATATGAGCGGCGATATATCCAAAGAAGAAGTCTTAAACGCCGGTGCAAAATTAAAGCAGGCAGTAGCAAGCAGTAAAACTGCAACTACTGTTTCCGACAGCTATAAAAAGGATATTGCAGCAATACAAGAGGAAACTTTAGCTTTAGCCAAAGAAGTCAAAAGTCTTTACAATATAGAAGATTTAGATTCTTAATGATATGCTCAATATATTATGAGATTATTAGGGAGGTCTGAAATGAGATTAAAAAGAAAGTTTAGAAATATTATCGCTACTGTTGTTTTATGGGGCGGGGTGATGATAGCGCAACCGGCACACGCATTTGTTTGGCCGGTTATTGACTTTGGGCAGATCGTATCCTTTGTACATAGTTTAGCTAATGGTATGGAACAGCTATCAGCGGCTAATTCACAAATAAAAAATTATACGGCAACAATACATTCTATCGGAGACCAAATAAGTGCAGCTGCTAAATATGTAGCTGACATGCAAAGATCAATCGCAAAGATAGAGGCTAATATTCATAGAATAACAGTAAATATCAAACGTACTGATAAAAGTATGGGAGCGATTATGAACGAGGTACAAAGCAAAGTAAAGTCATCAGAAGACGAAAATACCAGTATAGCCGAAAGTACGGAAGAAAACATCAGTCAAACCATTAGTGGCGGTAGGGGAGGACATAATGAATAATATAAAGCAAAGCATAGCGTTTATTTGCTGTGTTTTATCACTATCCCTTATGCCGGAAATTTCTAAGGCAGGTCCCGTTACAGACTATAATGGAACAAGGGAAGATGTGCAAGAGGTAATAGATGCCGGACGGGAAGAAACCCAAAATAATAATGCAGAAGTAAGGGAAACGCTTGATAAAGCAGAACAGACAATCAATGATTTAATGGATAATTCCGTAAAAATTGTAGATGTTCTTATTGATACGGTTACGGAAGGTGGCAATTTATCGGCTCAAGATAAAAAAGATTTAAGAGATCAAGCCAATGAATTAAAAAAGCAGATAATAAGTGTTCAAAGCAATGCTGAAACAACCATTAATCAAATACGCAAAGACTATAATGACAACAGCCAAAAAGTAGCAAATGCGTACACAATATATAATAAAGCCATAGATGACTACTATGACGGAAAAATTACCGAAAATGAATTAAATGCACAAGGTAAAATCTTTAGAAATACGGTGTCTGCCGCCAGAACAGACGATAATGCAGCCGCTGTGGACAGGCTCTTAAAAGAATCCCGGAAAATATCAGAAGCAGTAGATGTCTTGAAGGAAAACATAATTGAAAAATTAAAAGGAACCGGAGATTATGACGATTCCAATAATCAAGTCGGAGAAACACAAAAATATGCCTTTAATTTTCACAAAGAACATACAGGTTTATTCTTAAAGAGTTGTTATGCATCTAAAAACACAACAAAGAGCTGCGGATTATTTAAGTATAAAGGCGGTAAAAATAAATTTTTAATATCCAGAGAGCTGACAGCTAAAGGAACATCAACTGCAAAAGGCTCAGGGGATTGCTTAAACCTTAAAGACAGTATCAAGGAACTGGATAAAAATCCTTCTGCCTTTACCAACGATTTAAGAGAGTGCGTTGTTCGTGCTAAAACAGAGAAAATTTATTTCTGCCCTGATGCAAAGGATGAGGAAGAATTAGCGGAAAAATGTAATCCGTTTGACATGGAGACCAATTTTAAGAAAAAATATAGAAATGATGGTATTTATATGCATATATGGCAAGATTACAGCATAGCTAATATCAGCAATGCTAACCAAATTAAACAATATGCAATGACATGGTTAGATGTTGAAAAAAAGAAAAAATCCACACTTTATAAATTAAATGAAGCCTTTAAAGATATGGGTGATACGCGTAACGGTTATAGTTTCTTGCAACAATTTGATATAGAAATGTTGCGGTTATGGAGTGAGTTACGCCGTGTTGATGCTGTTTATCGTGCCAAAGATGCCGTAGATTTTTATCGTCAACAAGCAACTTTAAGTGATGCGGTAACATCTGAATACCTTGGCAGAGAGAAATATAACGATTTTAATGATGCTGAGGATAAAAAGCCGGGATTGTTAGGCACCAAAGATCCGGATTGCGGTGGTGATGAGGATTGCAAAATAGAAGAAAAGAATATTATTTCAAATTTAGTATTAAATATTTGTAAACCGGGGTTAAAGGCAACAGATATCTCTATATATCATAGAAATAAGGGAGATAAAGGGAAAATAGAAGAAGCCGAAAAGAAAATCAAGGAGTGTTTCTATAAATATGCAGAAGGTGCCACCAAGGGAACCATAGATGGTAGTGATATGGCTGACGGTATGCATAATCCGGATGTTATAAAGAAGGAGTGGCGTCAAAAAGAGAATAAAGCTTTGTCAGACAGTTTGTTCCATACTTTGGCTTTATCAACCATGAATCTCTACAAATCGGCCAAAGATTATGCAAAGCTTGATGATGATGAAACAAATATTGCAAGTCTTGCTGAAGAAAAAGAAAGCAGTAGTGACAGCCGAGGCGATTACGGTGCCGGTGCAAAGATAAATTACTATGGCACAATGCAGTTGTTGACAATTATTGATGCTGATGCACAGAGTTTACAAACTGAAATTATCAGAGATTTAAGTAAAATAAGCTATAATTTCTTTGAGAAAAAAGATGACGAGGGAGGAAACCAATGACTAAGAGAATTTTCGTAGCATTATTTTTGTTGGTTTTTGCCTTTACTCGTCCGGCTCACGCCATATTTGATGTGCTGGCGATACTTGAATCCGGCTTGGAATATAAACAAGAATTTGAACATAGAGTAAAAGAAATCCAAAAGTTTAAGGATGATCAGCTGAAACGCTTAAAGCAAGGCTTTGAAATGGCAACAAGTTGTTTCAAACATCCGGATAAATGTGCATCAGGTGAAATGCTTAAATATTTTGACCCGCAAAAAAATAAAACAACCTACATCAAGAAAGTCAATCAAATATTCACCATGCCCGGAAGCAAAATGGCTGGCGGGGATATTGTGAAAACCTCGCAAGAGTCATTAGATACAGATGTAGAAAAAACATACATCTACAAGAGAGGTCGCGGGGATGACCTGGTAAAAACTAAGAAAAATCGTGACGACATCAATAAGGTTATTGCCAACGAGACAGCTTTAATGTTTGCTAAAGGCGCAACAACGAGACACAGCATTCAAGGAGAAGAAGATTCCACGCTATATCCGGATATTGGTGATAAGAATAATATGGATGAAATATTACAGGCCCAAGCCCGTGTAACAACGTTAACAAATAGTCGTGTGGCGCGTATTGTTGAACTTAGAGCAAACATGATTAGCTCAGAATCAGCTTCAGAATTAACGCAACAAAGCATAGCCAATGAAGAAGACGAATGAGGGACCAGAGATGAAAAAAACATTAGTATCAGTCATTATAGCGTTTTTTATAGTATGCGGAGGTATTAAACCGGCCGAAGCTCTGATTATTGACCCTGGTCAAATTGCTGCCAAAATAAGTGATTTTGTGGAAAAAATAAGCGATAGTGTCAGCAAAATAACTCAGCAAATAAATCAAGTTAAAATGATGGCGACGCAAGGTTATGACTTGAATGCTCTAAAAAGCATGGCAAAAAAATACTATAAGATAGATCAGAAATTTTTAACCAAAAGAATGCTTTTGTTAGTAAAAGGAACTAAGGCAAAACAGAAAGAAGTTTTGCAGAAAGATGTTGATTTATATAAAGAGGTAACTGTTGCTCAGGCAAGTGAAAAGCTTCAAGATGTGGAAGATGACATAAAATTCCTGGAGTTAGAAGAAACAGAAACTCAAGATGCACTCAGTCAAAAATCATCAGAATGTCCGCCGTTAAAATCGGAATATGAGGGTATGGAAGAAGGTTCCGCAAAGGAAAGAAAGTGGAATGAATATACCAAATGTGAAGCAGAAAAGCAGCTTTTGGAGAGTAATGTTAAAGAAATCAAAGCGGTAAAAGCAAAATTAGAAGAACAAAAGACCTTGCTTGAAGCAGAACTTAAAGAAAAAGAAAGCGGAGATGCTACATATCAAGATAAGAAGAAACGCGTTGAAGCACTTGAAGCACAAGCCGATAATGATGATGCAAAAGAGGTAATAACAGCCAGTGATAAAATCGGTGAACAAGATGAGTGGGATACGTTCGGCCCGGATCAAATTGCTGCTAAGTTTACACCTTCGGAAAAGGATTACGAAGAATTTATGAATCGTTATTTCTATGATCCGGATAATCTGACAAGTACGGATAAGCAATACGAATTCCAGAGCAATATGGATAGAATTTTGCGTGAAAGACGGTATTTATTCATCAATACTGCCGTACACTTAATGCAAGTTGCCACAACCGTACGTCGTGAAATACCGGTTCGTACCGCTACAATCAACAAAATGGCAAATGATACATCTACGGAGACAAATGAGATATCTGCAATGTCAGCTTATTCTGCCACCAGAGTGGAAAATGCAAAAGCATTACTTCTTTACGCTCAGTTATTGAGTGCGAAGTTGCAATATCTCGCGGCAAGAGATCTTTTACAATCTGATTTGAAGAAAGAATATGCCGATAGGGACAATTTTGATGAATTTGACCTGGGTCGCTACATATTAGATTCAGATTATTTACAAGAATTGCTTGAATCAGCAAACACAACTATAAACGACGAAGACGTTGAAAACTACAAATAGGGAGGGCATCATGAGTAAAGTATCAAAAACGTTAAAGGGCATAGTTTTAGGTGGACTTATATTTATAGCCGCACCTCAAAAAGCAGAAGCCTTTGGTTTCTTTCCACCTATGCCGTGGGATTTTGAAGTTGATATTCCCGGTGATGCCGGAAAGGTTGTTTCGTTGTTAAAATCAACCTATCGTAAGGTACAGATGATGCAATCGCAATTGAATACCATCAATTTGGATGCCATTAAGTCCGGAAAAGCCGCCTCCCTGTTTAAGGACATGAAAGGTAACTACAAAAAGTTTGCCAAAGGCCCGAAAGTTCCCGGTAAAGGAAAAATGAAAGGTGTTGCTGATTTAGGTCTTCAAGAAGGTGACTTAGACGAAGCTCACTACTATGATGCATTTACACAGCTCTTCTTATTATATCCTACCACAGAAAACCTCCCTCAGATTAACGGTAAGAAGCCGACCTACCAAGCTGTGCATACTGCATATAAGCATAAGAGTAACGAGTTTAAGCAAGATATGATTGTTGATACCTATTTAGCCGGACGTGTAACGGAAGACTATTTGGTATTGGTTGAGAGAACCTTAAAACGCTTAGACTTATGTCAGAAAAAGGCCGAAGGTTATGAGCCGGGTTCAAGTAAATGCGTATTCTTCGGCTTGCCGTTTGTAAAAGTTGAGGCAGAAGACACATCTAAAGCTCCGGATGAAAACAGTGACGGTAACGGTCAATTAGGCGAGGCAATGAACAACTATGTTGTAACCATTGTTTATGACAGATTGATGCGCATTGTAGAAGATTTAACGGCAACGGAAGCAATGTATCGCTCAGCCAAACAATTGGATATAATTACACCGTCAATGCCGCAAAGCAGTGCTGCTCAATATTTGCCGCAAAAGTATCATTTTGCCTATAATCAAGCACATGAAGCAGTATATGCAGATAAAATTATCAATAGTTTTAAGCCGTCATCTTGCTCAAAGAACGGTTCAGAGAACTGCCCGCCGGCAAATGATGATGTTGCTGAGTTAAAAAGCATAGAAGATACAGAGTTGTTAGGCAAATTACAGCCGATTGAGGATACCTTAAATAAGGCTGTTATATTGCATAACTTGAAAGTCCAATTACCGGAATATAAAGATCAATTCCGCAGATATCGTAAAGCGGAAGAAATCCATAAACGTGCTTTGGAAGCCTTAAAGACCAGCGATAAGTGTGCTCAAGGCTTTATAAAGACTTATGGCGGTAATCCGTCAATTTGGGGCACAGGTGCGGCTGTAAATGATTATAAGGCACGTACGGGCGTATCCAGAGACTTAATCGTGAAATATGAGCAAGCGACGGACAAGACAATTATCGGTTCTAATAACAAATGTACCGGTTATTATGAAACATGTCCGGAAGGTTATACCTTAGATACGAAAAAACCTTGCGAAATTTTAGATGAAGAAGGCAATGTTGCAGAGACATTCCCATTATATGCCTGCACATTAGATATCGGTTCAGCCGATACCGGTGATAGTGCTGATTATGGAGCAGGTTCATTGGGAACTGTTGCAAAACCTGATGAAATGCCGACTGCCGATAACTCCACCTATAATGATGCAGATTTGTTAGGAGACAGCTCTAAAGCCGATATTATTGATAATGATAATCGTATCAAAGCTGAGCATACATGGCAAATCGGTAAAGAGAAAATGTTAGAATTGACCGAAAACGGAACATTGAAATTCAATCCATGGAACGATCAGGTAGAATTGCAGAAAGAATATTTGCATCAAAAATATCGCAATATAGAACTTATCGTTAAAGCTATGGATCAAGGTATTGAATCCTTCAAAATTGCTTCTGCTGCAGTAGACAACCAAGATGATAATAATACTGAAGCTGAAAAAATACAAGAGGCCTTAGATACAATTGCCGGATGTGTTTCTTTCTCAGACGCGAAAGAAAAAGTTGCCGAAGAATGTGCCGTAGAAATGGAGGCTGATGTTACGGCGGCTGATTGTACGGGAGATACAGAAACCGGTGAGATTGTTTGTACGAAAGAAATTGAAGTAACAAACACCGGAACTGTGGAAAAAGAGGTTCCGGTTATGAAAGAGGTTCCTGTTTTGGATGATGAGGGTAATCCGACTTATGATGAAAACGGTGACCAAATTTTTGAAGAGGTGGAAGATACTGAAGATATGCCTCTGTTAGATGATGATGGTGAGCCTGTTTTAGATGAAGATGGTAATCCGATGTATGTTGCGCTCTTAGATGACAAAGGTAAACCGATGTATGATGAAGACGGCGAGCCGATGTATGAACAGAGACCTAAGGTTGAAATAGAAACGGAAGAAGTTTCAACAACAACGACCGAAACCAAAGAATGTACAGTCAGAATAAAACAAATTGTCGGTCAGTGTATATACAAAACCAACAACACAGCTAAACTTACAAACGGGACAACAACATGCGGTAACAAAGTTGCCTTAAATGTACCTGATTTAAGTAAGCACTTCTTCTCAGATATCTTAGGTAAGAGTGGTGCCAATAAATGCTCTAATTATATTGATGTTCAAGCACAAAACATAAAAGAAAAAGCGGTTGGGCGTCAAGTGGCACAAGATATATTGGAAGAGACAGTTCAAGTACGTGTTGACAAAGACAAAGAAATACAAGATTTTGTAAAAGCGTATGATAAAAAACATCAAGAAAAGAAAGAAAAACTTGCGAGTAAAAAGGCTTCTCTCGGAACTTATAACAAAGAAATAAATAAGAATACGGAGAAAAAGAACAGCGCCCAGCAAGAGTGGAAAAATACTTTAGACCGTATTGCCGAGATTGATAAGGAAATCCTGCAAATAAACGAACGCAAACCCTATGCGACAATCAAAAAGCCGACTGAAGACAACAAAGTTATAGAAGAGCCGGACAAAAAAGCAATCTGCGCTATGGAAATCCAGAAATTGAAATTGGCATTTGAAAAAGAAGCCATCAGTGGTAAGTCACAAGCGGAAGCCGGTGCAAATTGGCAAATTCCTGCAGAATGTGACGAAGAAGTCCAGAAAGATTTAACGGATTCTTTAGGTGAAGATTTCTTCAAAACACCTCAATTAGCTGATTACGTTATTTCAATGAATCAGCGTCTGAAAGATAACAGTGTTGAGATGAAAGATTTAACAGATGAAGAAAAAGCTCTGATAAACGAAAGCAATAAGAAACACGTTGTGCCGGAAGATGCTCAAAAGACTATTGCTGAGGCAAAGGAAATAATTGAGGCAAATGCTGCCAAACGTGATGTTATTAACGTTGAAATCACCAATTTGATAAAAGAAATAGATGCTGATGCGGAAGAATTTGCCAAGAACTATTTAGAGAAAGCAAATGAAGCTCAAGCAGCAGTAGAGGCAGCAAACGAGGAATATGAAGCATTCTTAACAGAAGATGATGCAAATAATCCGCGTCGTATGATAAATAAAAATGCTGCTTGCATGCCTATGATGGGCGGTTTATGTAAAAATAATCATCCGGTATATCCGTCTGATAATTTGACAACAACCATGGTAAATTTCTTAGGCTATGACTCAACCCTTATGCCGACAATTAAAGCGAAGATGGAAGCCGAGTTTACCGGTTTCAATATTTCAGGTATTGACGGTGATCACATTATCGGGGAAGCCGTTGCCGGAGCCTTGGGTATCCCCTCAGGGTATTATGCAAGTGCGCAGGAAATTGTTGAGGCTGTCAAAGAGAAAATCATTGAAAAAGCTGCGCAAAATTCTGCTGATACCATAGGAAAATCAGATGAAGAGATCAATACAGCAATGAATAACGCTCTAGGTAGGATAAAGAAAGTTGAAATTGCTTTATTTGGTGAAAATGATGAGGGTGAACCGAACTTTGAAAACCCATCTGAAAATAAGCTTAAAGAAATATCTAAACATGAAAACTATGGTGAAGGTAAACCGATTACCCTGTTGCATAAAGGTTTGGTTGACTATCTCTCAAGCCTGCAAAACGGCTTAAAAGGAGATGGTGCAACAGATAATATTTTCGGTATTCCGAAGGGTGTTAACTTAGCAGGGGATACGGAGTATTACGTTACATTACCGGCACGTGGTAATAACTATTTGAACATGGTTGCTTGTGTACGTGATGCAAATGGTAAAGCTAAATTAGATACAGACTGCGGTGCCGGTCAAGACTATAATGCGCCGAAACGCCCGCTATTAAACTTGCCGCCGTTGCGTGAAGTGTTCTTCTATAGTCCTCTGGATTACAGAGATACACCGAAAGAAAACGGGGAAACGCCGGCAATTACCCATTTGTTGAATTTGAAATATCCTAAAGATGCACTCCATAAATGGGAATACTTACCGGAAACATGGCTCTATTTATTAGCACGTCCAAATTTGCGTGATGACGGCAAATATCAACAAACGTTTGTGGAACGTTCCTATGGAAGCGGTCATTTAAGAGAATTAATTAACAAAAATGACGCCAACAATGAAGGGTTCCGCAGACTTATTGCTCGTGCCGGTGTATATCCGTGCAAATTAAAAGAGGGAGCCATTGTTGATATTGATAGTGATGACGGAGCAGGTATGCGCTTCTCATACAGACGCAGTGCTCCTGAAGGCCTAGAGTTGCAAGAGTGTAAAGAAATTGCCTTAAATGGTGCAGCCGGAACATCTTGCTATACATACAACAAAGGAAAAGGTGGTATATGTCACTTGATGGCAGACCATGGTAAAGACGGTGTAGAAGATTCTCAAACACCGATAACGAGTGCCCTTAATAGTGATAGACCGTTGTACGAAAATTATAGCGAGTTGGGACAAATATTCGCAGCAGGTGGCGGAATAATTAGCGTATTTCCGCCTGTGATTGAACCAGATCGCTTGATTTATCGTCCGTTGCAAAGAAGTCTGCACGAATATTTGCTAAATCAAGAGGATGAAAGCAACCAAAAGAACAGTATGGAACGCCAGAATATTCAAGCGGCGACATTTACGCGCAATATATTCAGTTCGTTCTTGGATGCTGTTAATGCGGAACATTCTGCAAAGAGAAGCTTAGACACAGCTAAAGAAAACATTAAAGATACTGTTAAGAGCCTTTGCACGCAGATTGAAAATGCTCGTCCGAAGACTGGCAGTGAAATCGCCGCATGCAATGCGCTTTGCGAGGGTAAAACCGGCGACGGCGCAATTGCGTGTAGAGAAAGTTGTCAGCAGGAAAAGGTTGATGACTGTATCAAAGGAATGCTGGAAGGTGACGGCTTGGCCAAGAGTGCTGAAGACACAAACTATGGTGTTAAAGGCGAATATGGCAAAGAGGAATATGAAGGCATAAATTGTGATAGTGCAAACAGTAATGACACTTACGCATCTTATTTCTGTCAGTTATCCGATTGGCAAGATGAGTTGATTGATAAAGCTGAAAATGGCTACACGGATGACTATGAGAAAGATGCCAAAGGTAATCCGCTTAAAGTTGCCGGATTTGGCGAAGTTGAATCCGATAAAGATGCCGATAAGGTTGAAGAACGTATAAAGAGCATTAAGAATACGTTTGAAGCCTTAGAAGCGGATAAACTGGGTGTCGTTACCATAATGCCGGGCATGAAAGTAGATGAAGAGTCAGTCAAAAACGCACAGGCGGATAGAATAGCTACCCGCGTTGCTGAGGATGAGGGACTTAAGTCTATGGACAACCAAACACAGATTGTTCCTTATTGCCCGATATACATAAACAAAAAAGTAGAGGCAGGAACACACTAAGACATGGTAAATCTTCCTAATCAAAAGGTTTTACGCATAGCAGATAAGACTGGCCGCGATAAAACGCCTGAATTTATTACCGAGGATGTAGTAGAAGTTCAGCGCGCGCGGCTGGTCTATTATAAATGGGTAAATCGTCTGATGATGTTACTGGCAACCATCTCGCTTGTATATGGAGTTTGCGCAACACTGGTCATCTTAAAGCTTGTTCCGCAAATTATGTACGATATTCAAATTTTTGTACAGTTTTCCGATTCGGAATCATTGGTCAAACGGGAATATATTGATCGTCGCATGGAATCTCGTGAAAAAATTATGATAAACTTTATGAAGCAATATGTGGAATTGCGAAATACATACGTGCGAGATGAGGCGGAAATGAAAAAACGCTGGATGTGGGGAGGTCTTGTATCGTACCTTTCCACATACGATATATATAAAAAGTTTGAAGAAGAATATCCGAAAGTTCAAAAAGATTTAGATCAGAGAATGGCAAGTCGCTCGGTAGAAATACTTTCGGTTGAGCGTTCCGGCGGTGAAAAAAGCCATATTTGGAAAGTTGAATTTAAAACTTATGACTTCACCTATGGGACAGATTTAGACTATAGATCAAATAAAGATGCCGGTCCTGAGATAATTGAAAGATATTGGACGGCAAATATCGGTAGCCGTGCAGATCCACGTCGCAGAACAGCATATAAAAGGCTGATAAATCCGTTGGGATTTTTTGTGTATAGCTACTTCCAAAGCGAGATAGAGAGCTGAAATCTTATTAAACAATTCAGTATCAAACCACGTCTGATATAATTTAGCCTGTTGATAAGTGCGCGCAATTTGTTTTCTGATTAGACTTTTAAAATTAAAAGTTTTAATTATAGAAAAGGGTTATCTTTAAAAAGAGGAAAAAATGTATAAGACTATAGCTTTGATATTTGGGATTCTTATTTTAGCAGCTTGTAATATTTTAGGCAGTTATTATGAACCGGAACCTGTCGGTATCGGTAAAGATATCTATGAATTGAAGTTATCTCCTTGCGCCTGTATAGAGGTTGAATTGCCTAAAACATTGCCGGACTGGTTTAAGGCTATGAGCTAATCTTAAAAAGGGATGAAAGTTAATGGCAGAGCAGATTGCATCATCAGATAACACGAAAAAGCTTCTTCTTGAGGGTGACGGTCCGAAGGAAAGCCCCAGAGCAAGACCGATTCCTCAGCAAAAAAGAGGACGGGCTGATGTTGTTGTGGAAAATGCTACGGAAAAGAGATATTTGTGGACGGCGCGTGCTTTTGCCGTAATTTTTGCTGTAAGTCTGTGTTGCAATCTGATATTAACCTATGTGATAATGGCCACAATGCCGCTTTACCGGGTAGAGCCTTATCTTTTAAGTTTTGCGGATAAAGAAGAGCAGATTTATCATATTGAACAAGTCAGTAAGATTAACCAATACAAATATCTGACAGAGCTCTTTGTACGTGAATATGTCCTTCTGCGCAATACTTTTGTTAACGATATAGACGAAATGGAAAGACGTTGGGGGAAGGATAGTACAATTCGTGAAATGTCCAGCCCCGGTATATATAAAAAGTTTCGGACGGAATTTGCTGATAAAGCAATAGAGTTGATACGTCAGCAAAATGCTTCCAGAAGTGTTAAAATCGTTTCTGTGACCGAGGTAGCCGGCGGTAAACAAGGGCAGACTTGGTGGCAGGTAGAGTTTAGAACATCTGATATGGATCCGACAAAAGAGGCGCCAAAGATTAAAGTTTGGGTTGCGGCTGTCGGTATCAGATATATTGCAAAGCAAGTAAAATTTGGCGAACGCTTAAAAAATCCGCTTGGCTTTACGGTAACAGACTTCAAAGTTGTAGAGCGTAAATAGTTTATGATTGAGGTATAAGAATGACTAAGGCTTTTAAAATATCAGTAATTGTTATATGTACAGTGATGATGTCTGTGATTGCTGAAGCACAAGTTACAAAAGATAATTTGGATCAAAATGCAGACCAAGCACAGGGAAATTATGCTGCAACAAACTTAAATTATTTAGGAAGCGGCTCGTTGGGTATGATGCAAAGCGCATGGAAAGACCCTTTGCAACACATGGGTGAAGGACAAACTCGTCCGGGATACAGTAAATATTACTGGACACCGGAATTGGTTCTCCCGGTTAGATTAAGAGAAGGTATGTACACCTTAATTAACTTCCCTAAATGGGAAATTATTGAAAATGTTTATTTAGGAGATGGTCAGTCTTTTAATGCAGAAATTCAAGGCCCGAGCAGTTTAATGGTTTATCCGGAAGCTTCACAGTTTGTTGGTGTTGATACGAATATGATTGTTTTTGGGCGTTCAGGCAATAAATATGTTTTCTATGTTCAAAGTGAAACCATTAATACGGACCGAATCACCAATGCAATTATAGATATAGAAGTTGTTAAGGGACGCAGTGCAAATGGCTCTGCTGTTATCGGGTCCGGCTTTGGTGGAGGTAATCATCTCAATGCCAACAGTTATTCGCAAGACGGAACAAGCACAGATGCTACTTTTACGCGGGATTTGCAAAAAGAGGACTGGATAGAAAAAATTCCGGTTGACCCGACTCAATTTCGTTTTGATATAGAAGTTTATGTTCCAAATCCGGATGATATTATAATTGCGCCGGAAAGAGTATGGCGTGATAATATATTTACTTATATTGATTTGGGCGAAAAAGCACTCACGGCCATACAGCGTCCGATAGTTACATTGATTGTTGAACGTTCGGAAACACCGGTCGGTTTCCGTGCAGCCGGACCAAATAATCGTTTGATTATCGTTGAAGGAATGGGGGATATGGTTCTGCGTAGCGGTAAAAGAATTGTTTGCTTAAAACTGCGCCGCGCCGATTCGGATGGTCTGGAAAATACAATCTATGCTAAGACAAACGAATGGGATTTACAAACCGCTTACGCCTCTCAGCCCCATGATACAAATTCAGAAATAGAGGATGTATTTAACCAAGCCGGTGTCGGTAACGGAAAATCTCAGAACGAAAATGATTTCTTTAATGCAAATACCTTTAGCAATAATGCAAAAAATAATGCACCGGCAGATAGCGGTATTTTATCTGATAGCAGAAGCATAGATGCTTTACCCAAGGTCTCACCGGTTATGGCTAAACCCAATGATAAATTAACCGGGCAGGTTGATATAAAAGACGGATCTTCGGAATTGATTACTCCGGAATATAATGATAAAAAAGCTAATGTTGAAATAATTTATAAAGGAGATGAAGATAAGCAATCGGCTAAAGCGGGTGATAATTCTGCGTTAAATTTAGGTAACTCCAAAAATAATTCCAGTCCGGTTTTGATAAGTCCGAAAGGAGAATTGTCAAAACAGAAGTCTCTGGTTTCTCCGGAAACGGAAGCTTTATTACAGGAATTTCGTAACGGAAATGCACTTAATAAAGAGGAAAAAACAAATATATCTATTGAGTTAGGAACGGATGAAAACGTAAATAATTTGGAAAAATTATGGAGCGACATTTCTAAGCGTTATTCGGCGGCATTAAGCAAATATCAACCGTTTTACTCTGTTGATGCCCCGGCTGATGGCCAAGGAAAAGATTTATTCCATTTAAGAGTTGGTCCGGTTAAATCTTTGGAAGAAGGGGATAATATTTGTAGCCAACTTGGACGTAACGGAATTTTTTGTAGCGTGGTCAGAATACAATGAGCGAAATTACGCGTTTTGAAGAATATGAGAAAAAGACCGGCAGACTAATTTTAATTATTGCAATTATTTTTGGTCTGCTCTTCCTTTTTGGTCTGCTTCTACTTTCCGGTGATGACGATAATTACAGTACAGATGAAACCAGACCGGATTTCGTTGAAGACCAAACGGAAAATATGATTCCGGACGCGGATAATGATGAAGATATAGAGATTCATACAGAGGGTGAAGGTTTCCTGGAAAAGAAAAAGCCGATAACCATCATTCCGGCGCAGATTAATATGAATGAGTTTATTTTGGGTGTGGATACTCAAAATCAGACTGTTTTAACAATCGGTACGGACGGTTCGGAAAGTATTCATATTGAACGCGTTGAATTGGTAGAAGAAACCGAAGACGGTTTTGAATTTCGCGATAAATGCCGTAACAGAGATTTAAGTGGAGATAATACCTGTAATGTTTTAATCTCTTGGGTACCGCATTTACCGGGAGACGTTCAAAATAATTTCAAAATTATCTGGTATGAAACAAGACTGGGTGCTGCAAGTGCAAAGTCAGAAGCCGTAAGTATTCGCGGTAAGGCTGTTTATCCGGAAGATACAAATTTAAGCTGCCGCGGTGGAGAAAACTGTCCTGTCGGTAATCAAAAGGGGGCGCACCGTTTGGCAATTGGCCCGAATGGCGAAATTATCGGATATATTGATGAGGCCGGAAATGTTTATGATAACGATGGAAATATTATCGGTAAGGTTAATGAAGATGGCTTTGTTGTGGATAGTGACGGTAATATTATCGGTGTTGCGCAAAATATGCGTTTGGCTTATGATAAAGATGGTAATATTATGGGCTATGTTAAAACAGATGGTACAGTTGTTGATCTGCAAGGTAATGTTATAGGGAAAGCTTTGCCCGACGGAACAATCGTTGATGCAGAGGGAAATGTTATTGGTAAAGCGGTAGAAGCCGGTTTTGTTTATGATGAAAATGGTAAGATTATTGGCAAAGTTTTGCCGGATGGGACTGTTGTAGATATTAACGATCCGACAAAAATTATTGGGCGCTTAAATGAAAATGGTGAAGTGGTAGATGAAAATGGTAATATTATCGGCAAAGTAACGTCATCGGGCGATGTTGTCGTAGATGAAAACGGAAATATATTAGGCGTTGTGATGCCTGACAACAGTGTTGTTGATAAAGACGGTAAGGTTGTCGGTTATGTTGGGGAAGACGGTACGGTTTATAGTTTATCTGATGAAAAAATCGGTGCTAACGGTGAAAGTCGTAAGATTGTTTATGATGAAAACGGTAAAGCTATCGGTTATATAGATGAAAACGGCAATGTTGTAAAATTTGCTAAAAAAGATGCAAACGGTAAAATTATCGGAAAAGTCGGTGCCAGCAGACGTTTAGCCTACGATAAAGATGGTAATGTTATTGGTTATGTGGACAAAGATGGCAATGTTTATGACTTTGATGGCAATTTAGTCGGTAAAGTAGACAAAGATGGCAACATTATAGATAAAGACGGTAATATTATCGGTAAAGCCGGCGCTTTTTCAAAATTAGCTTATGATAAAGACGGTAATGTTATCGGTTATGTGGATGAACAAGGACGAGTATTTGATAAAAACGGTAAGCTGATAGGTCACGTTGATGAAAATGGAAACATTATTGCTGTTGACGATAACGGAACAGGAGCAGAGAAAAAGCGGTTAGCTCTGGATAAAGATGGAAATGTTATCGGTTATATAGATGATGACGGAAATGTTTATGATTTTGACGGAAACTTAATTGGTAAAGTTGATAAAGACGGCAATATTGTAGATAAAGACGGTAATATTATCGGCAAAGCCGGAGACTATAAAACGCTCGCTTATGATGAAAACGGTAATGTTATAGGATATGTTGATGATGAGGGGCGTGTATATGGCAAAGATGGTAAGTTAATGGGTTTTGTTGATAAGGATGGCAGAATAATCGGAACAACAGGTGAAATTATCGGAAAGGTCGGAGAAAGTCGTCCTCTAGCTTATGATAACGATGGTAAATTTATAGGTTATGTCGCTAAGGATAACAATATAATAGCCTGTGGCGGTGCTATCATTGGTAAGGCAGATGCTAAAGGCGATATTTATGATAAGAAAAAGAATAAAATTGGTAAGGTCGGAGAAGTAAGAGAATTAGCTTTCGGCAAAAATAATATCTTTATCGGTTACATTGATGCTAAAAAACGTGTTATTGATTGTACTGGAAAAGTCGTTGGTGTTGTTGATAAGAATGGTAATATTATAGCTTCCAGCGGTAAAGTTTTGGGAAAAGCCGGCAATTATCGGCGCTTGGCCTATGATAAAGATGGAAATGTGATAGGTTATGTGGATAAAGACGGTACAGTACGAGATTTCCATGGCAACTTAATTGGTAGGATGCTTCCGGATGGAACGATTGTTGATAAAAACGGGAATATTATTGGTAAAGCCGGGGATTTCCGCCAAGTTGCAGTTGATAAAGATGGTAATATAATAGGTTATGTTGATGATAAGGGGCGTGTCATTGATGAGAAAGGTAAGATTATCGGTTACACAGATAAAGATGGTAATGTCATTAAAGCCGGTGACAAAAAAATAGGAAGAACTTGCATTCAGAAAAGAATTGCAATGGATACCGATGGACAAATTATAGGCTATCTGGATAAAAATGATATAATCAAAAATTTCAGTAATAAGGTTATCGGCAAAAAAGTCGGTAATGATGTATTGGATACAAAAGATACCCTTATCGGTAAAATGGGAATACAACTTAATGTTGCTCAACAAGGTGAAACGATAATAGGCTATATTGATGAAAAGAACTATGTTCGCGGTAATGATAAAAAAATAGTCGGTTTAGTTGATATGAAGGGAAATGTTCTTGTTGTCAGAAATAATATAATCGGAAAAAAAGACAGCAGATCAACAAAACTTTATAATCGAGGTAAAGAAGTTATCGGATATGTAAAAGCAAATGACTTTGCCTATGATAAAAACAACAAGATTATCGGTTACATGGATGAAAAGGGAGATGTTATTGCTTCAGGTGAAATTATTTGTACAGCGTGTAAGAGTGTCAGATTAGCCTATGATAAAAACGGTAACATAATCGGTTATGTTGATGAAAATGGTCATGTTATTGGTGCTGATGGAAAAATACTGGGATATGTAGATAAAAACGGCAACATAGTTGGCACAGACGGGAAAATTATAGGAAGAGTCGGTGACGGAAAAAGGCTGGCCTACGATAAAAACGGAAAAGTCATAGGTTATATTGATTCAGACGGAACTGTGAAAGATTTCAAAGGCAATGTTATCGGCCATTTAGATGAAAATGGTAATATAGTGGATAAAGATGGCAAGGTAATCGGGTATGCCGGTGAGGAACGAAAGCTTGCTTATGATAAAGATGGTAATGTAATCGGCTGGGTTGATGAAAACGGTAATGTTATTGATGAAAACGGTAATGTTATAGGCGTCGTCGATGAAAATGGCAATATCATCGGTCTTAATGGCGAAATTATCGGTAAGGTCGGAGATGCTAAAAAACTTGTTTATGATGATGATGGTAATGTAATAGGTTGGGCTGATGAAAATGGTGTTGTAAGGGACTTTAACGGTAACGTCATTGGTGTTGTAGATGATGAGGGAAATGTTTTAAATACCACCGGAGAAAAAATAGGAACCGTTGGTAAAGTCGGACGGTTAGCTTATGATAAAGATGGCAATGCAAT
>Ga0247610_10000632_pt1 | contig 48151 bp, 87 predicted proteins | sample 174DNAGHGhighgp2_FD_193483 | JGI IMG/M metagenome (GOLD analysis project Ga0247610, IMG submission 193483) | Sheep rumen microbial communities from Palmerston North, Manawatu-Wanganui, New Zealand - 1742 DNA GHGhigh gp2 | ecosystem: Host-associated > Mammals > Digestive system > Stomach > Rumen...
CATTCAAATCACTTCCTTCCTTGTGCTCCACCTCCGTACTTCACTTCTTCTGTGTTAAGGTACGGATAGCTTCGCGCAAGTCGGGCGTATCCTTAAACAAAATAACTTCTTGCGTTGGGTCTTTATAGTTTAGGCGCGTACCAACCGCTCTAAAACCCAACTCATGTAACTTATTTGCGAGTTTCCAAGTAAAAACCGCATATTCCTTTGGTTTCATAGTGTCCATGTGCTTACCTCCTACTTAAAAAGAGATAGATATTTCCCTATCTACCTCTATTATAACATAATTTTCAAAAAAGTCAATTACTTATTCATTTTACGCATATACTTGACAAATTCCAATGCATCATTTAATGTAGGGTAGAGGCGGTAGGTTTCCGGATTTGTATCACGGTCTACTCTTAGAGGTAGTTGAGGCTGGCCCCAAAATAAAATTACCTCTTTCACCGCATATATTACACCGTTTATCTCAAAAATTTTGCGGGCGTGCTATCTATCCCAACTATCATATTTATCGTATGTATCAATAATAAATGCCATTTTAATTCTCTCCCTAATAAAATTTTTTTTCTAATGCTGGTGACAAGTGGTAGTTTTGGGATTTCAACTTCTATACATTTTAATATAGAAAAAGAAAGGAAATGAAAATGAAATTCCAACTGTAGAGGGGCTGGTTAAAAGTGCGACGAACTATTATCAAGTAATGAATCGCCTTATTTTTCAAAGGGAGAGGTAATTTTGGGGTGTCTGCGCACATTTTCAACAGCTTGTCAAGTATTTATTTTTAATAATTTTTTAAAATTTTTTAATAAATTTTTTCTTAAAATTTTTATTTCTTTTATTTTTTATTTCCATTTATATTTTAACATACAAAGTTATAAAAAGTCAAGTGTTAGCTGTAATAAATTTTATGTCAAATTATTTGACACCTCCAGCTGGCCAGTTCGCTAGCGCGTCATTCCGCCGCATCCAAAATTTTCCAATATCTGACTCGCTATAAAAAATGAGCAAAACATTAAAAATAAATATTTGACTTTTTTTGAAATTTCTGCTATAATTATATTGTAAGGAGGGGGGAAGATAAAAAAAAGGATTTAACCGTTCCTCGCCCACTTCCCTCTCCTTACACTTGGGGTTGAGCCACGTAACGTGTTGGTTGCGTGGCTCGTTTTTTTTATATAAATAAAATTGTATACAGGATACTGTATACAATCGCAAAAAAAGGTAAAAAAAAAGAGGGGCATCGCCGCCCCGAGAAATTAGCCTTTGGTATAATGCTTTTTCTTCTTCTCATCCATGGTCATGGTGAGAATACCCTTTTCGACCAGGCGCATCGCGCTGGAACCGACCGCCATAACGGTGACATTCTCGGCAACGCTGTCGCCCAGCGCATTCAGAATATCAGTGGCAGTATAGTCGGTGAATACGGGCAGACCAGCAATCTGGTTGTCCAGAGCCTGACGGCGAGCTTCAGCTTCAGGGTTGGGACCCTTAACCTTTACAGGCTTATTAGCGCGCTCAGCGGCACGCAGGGCGCCTTCAGCTTCCCAAGCCTTATAGGCTTCCTTCGCAGCTTCAAAGTTGAAAGCCTTGTGGTTCTTGGTATCTTCCGCAAGAGCGGTACCAATAGAAACCTTCACGATACCATCCTCGGTAGGAATGGCGATGAAGTTGGTCTTGTTCTGACGGCACATAGTAGCGCCTTCAACACCCAGGATAACGGACAGGACATCATTCTTATTCATAAATCCTCCTTTTACACACGGTTTTGTAATTTACGACAGACCGCTAACTGTCAAAATTTATTTCCCTGCTTTAACATTGGCAGAGCCACGTGAATCTTTATAAGCAGTTTCACTCTGCCTTGAAGGGGCTCTTGCCCTCTTTCTGTAACTATTATAGCAGAAATTTTACTTGAAGTCAAGTATTAAGTTCTGCTTTTCAGGTTGATTTCTCTTCCTTACTATAACTATTATACTCTAACTTTTGACTTTAGTCAAATGTTAGATTAAATAAGGTTATACATTTGGAGAATGCGCTCAACCTTTACGACATCGCGCTTGGGCGCGGTAATAGATACTGCCATTGTTTCAGCCACTCTACGGATATTACCGACGGAACAGCCTACACGCGCGATTAAGTAGTTCAAGATATATCGACCAATGCGGTTATATGGAAAATAGTAGGTACGGGTTTCCATATCAATCATCTCCTTCTACACTAGCATACCAAGTATAATGTAGCTCAGGGCATTCTTTTTCAGCTTCCAAGCACAGTTCATCCGCGCGCTTGGTGCTGCCGCATACTGCGTAATAATCATCAACGACGCCATTTTCCAGCTCTCCGACAACTACATATACGTGTCTCATATCTCTCTCCTCCTTACACTACTATTATACATGAAATTTTATATTAAGTCAAATATTTGAAAAAAATTTTTTCAAAAATTTTTTTGGATTTTCTGGAATTTGCTCCTAAAAATCACGACGACGGAACATCGGCCTGCGCCCAGCTCTGATGCTCCCGATTTTGGGCCGGATAGCGCAGCTCGGAGCGGGCCAAAAATTGGTGCGTTTAATTTTGCGAGAGGGGTATCCGAACATTTATACATCTAAAAAATTTTGAATGAAATCTCGGGGCGCTGACGCAGCTTTGGCTCGGTCCCAGCTTATATATATGTTTGCCCCAGCTGGCCAGCTATTTTATTTTCCAGGCCGGCTATGTTACAGCTGGCCAGTCCCAGCTAGCTCCCAGCTGGCCGGTGTATTGTAATATAAGGCGGGCCGGTCCCAGCTCCCAGCTCCCAGCTTATCCAGCTCCTACGCGATTGTATACTGTATACATACTTGACATGCTAGGGGCCTTATGGGATAAGGCTCCCACGGTATTACGTAATTGTTACAAAAGTGTTACAAAAATGTAATAGAATTGTAACTTGACTTTGCGGGCTGGGCGTGGTATGATATACTGGGGGAGTAGTGCATGGTGGGCGGGCCGGCCAGAATATAAAAAAATAAGCCGGCATAAGCCGGCCCGATTAGATGCGTCTAACCGCATCTAATAGGAGTTCATACCAATGTTTTTGATACTGATAGAAAGGGAAAACAGTAATCCTATAGGTAGGGACGCCATCGCGCAAAAGCCAAAGTGCTTGTCCAATCCATGCGGTTTTGCCTACTTCATGAATTGAGCCAAGGATATTAGCATCGGTCAGATGTCCATCATACTCATTGGCCCCAATAAATTCTTCACCAGTGCGCCCGCAAATATAGACGAGACGCTTAATTAGGATTTTCTTCATCCAGAAACCGCCTTCCTACGAGTTTAAAATCTTCGACAAAGGTAAAAGTACGCTGACATTGGGGACAAAAGCCTGACCAATTTACAAAATAGTAAGCATCATCATAGTCATTACTGAGTTCGTCACCATATTCAATCTCACAATGGCAATGCGGGCATTTGGGGTAAATGTCAAAGTTTTCAGTGTTATCCATTACTCTTCATCTCCTTCATCGTCACTTGCCCATTCGTAGGCAGTCATCTTGTACCATACACGCAGTTGAGTTACATAACGATGGCATCCCATGCACTCATAGTTCTGTTCCTGAAACAGTTCCCAACCATCGTAGTGGTCATAGTGTTCAATCATTTCTAACTGACCACCGCATTTGGGGCATTTAAAGTCTTTCTTGACAATCATTACTCAATCCACCTACTTTCAATTTCTGCTTCAATTCCATCTTCATCATGGAGTTCTTTCACTCTTTGTTTTGCCTGTTCATGTGTGGGATAAATTCCATGTTCATATTCGGCTTCATTATATAAGCCATGACCAATGTAATTAAGAAGTTCAGTAGACTTCACAATGTAGATATACATTAGTCCCACTCCTTTTCCTTATATTTCGGTTTCTTAAACCGCTTGTCAGGGATTACACGGGTCACGGGATTTACATCACCCCAAGATTTCCGCATCCCCATAAAGATTTCTACGTTGGTCTTGACTTTCTTTTGCTTCGCCATTTCTTTCCTCTCCTTTCGACACTCTTATTATATCAGATATTGTGTTACAAGTCAACTACTAAATTATTACAATTCTGTTAAATGTGCGGGCCGGCTCACTTTAGCACGGTAAAGTGAGCAAGTAGATATTGAGTATAGTACTGGAGAGGTGAAGTACTAAGTCATTGATATGACGTTTCTGCGAGAGGTCTTTACATACACCGAATACTGCGAGTGCTAATCCTATCCACGCCATATGCACACCGAAGGTAAGGATAAGCACAAGGTTTACAACCTGTAGAAGGGCACGTAAATCGTTCCATTCAAAGCGGTACGGCTCGTTGATGTAAAAGAACTTTTTCATTTGGCACTCCTATACTCTTTTTCAAATGCTTTTGCGGTCTTGCGGTTGATTGGGTCTTGTAACCATGCGATTGCCCAATCTGTTGCTACTACTTCAGAAGGAAGGGTTAGATGTTCTTCCATTGTATCTCCTTCAACCTTGTCTGCGTTGAGATATATCTCACGTGTGAAGTGATGCCCCAACTCATGAAGAACGGAAAGGGTTACATTGGCAAATCCGCGTGCGGAAGGATACCGCCGAATGAAGTCTTTACGGAACATTTTATCCGTTTCGTCATTCTTATTTAAATCTTTGGGGAGAATCAGACGAGAAATAGTCTGATTTACATTGATACCCCAATCATCACGTTCTCTTGCGATGATGACTCGCTTATGTGCGATGGCATTGACAAACTGCCGAATAACCTGTACTTTCGTCATGGTATCCCTTCCTTTCGTACTTATTATAGCATAAAAGAATAGGAATGTCAACAGGAAATTTGCGCCGGCGAGTTGTGCGTACAACTCATTCAAACATGGAAAGTTGTACGCACATGGGTTCTATCATTTCAATCTTATCTGCTTTGTAACAGCAGTTATAAGCTTCACTACTAGCAGGAGGCATGATTTCATCATAGAATTTCCATTCTGCGGATTCCCTATCATCTGCCTGTACTACACAATAGCCGTGGAACTCAATCCAATACTCACGCATTGGCTTCGCCTTCTTTCGCTTTGGCTTCGGCTTCACGCCGAGCCTTGTCCCTCGCGATTTTGGCTTCCTTCTTTTTGGCTTTTTCTGCCTTGTCTGCCTGTTTCTGATTGTAGGTTTCAATCTCGGACTGCATCAGTTCCTCTGCGGTCATATCCTCACGCTCTTCGGCAACAATAGCACTAATACGAACATACCGCTGATGTCCATTAAGGTCAATCAACAGAACGCCATACTGCCTATCGTTGATTTTCTTCCAATCATAAAGGACACCACCTTCGGAATTGAAAATGTCATCAAACACATCTTCACGCAGTTTCTTATCAACTACTGTCTTGCTAATCTTCGCCATCTCAAATCACCCTTCCTTTCTGTTTCTATATAAATTATATACTATAATTTGAGTTTTGTCAAGCAAATTTTAAAATTTAATTTTTGAAAATTTGTACATACAAATTTTGCTGGCCGGCCAGTTAGCCGTGACTAACTTTTAGGAAAAGAAAGTGCCTACCGCTAGGCGGTAGGCGAAGGAAGGAAAGGAAAGGGGTTAGGTAATGTTGGAGAGGGGCTTATGTTGTTTAACCACACTGAAAGACCCCTTGGAAATCCTCGTGGTGGGCAGTTTCTCTTTTTTGTTAAGGCAGAACTGGGCTACTGCCAAAGGGCTTCTGCCACCCACGGAAGGCTTACGCCTTCCGATAAGTATTGGGCTTGCCTTCAATCTTCACGATCTCGTCAGCCCACAGATGGGTCAGTGCGTACTGCACCTTGCCCTTGGTCGCACCTTCAGGCAGTTCGTCCTCGATGGACTCGAACAGTTCGGCGCAAGTCACAGGAGTGTCAGACAGAGCGCCCACGATGACATCGTGCATGGCTTCATAGGCTTCGGCGTTCTTCGCCTTCTGAGCCTCGCCCTTGTTGAGTTCCTTCTCAACCTCGGCGAGAATCTCGGAGTCAAAGTCGATGCCCTTCAGAGCGGAGTAAATGGCGGACAGGGAAGCTTTCTTCATAGGGGTTAGCCTTTCTCGTTTGGGGAGTGTCGTTCTCCTTTTCATATATATCTTACCACATTTTGTGGAAGATGTCAAGTGTTTTTTTCCTTGGGGAGAGGATTTCTTGTTTCCCTCATCCCCTTGGAACATCCTTATTATAGCATAGGATTTGCTTGTTGTCAAGAGGTTTCGTGAAACTTTTTTTATTTTTTAGTTTCACATCCCGCTCGTCAGCGGGTGGAGCGGGACTTGTTTTACCCGCCATGCTCTTCCCCTCTTGGAACAATTATAGTATATCAGAAATTTTACTAAAAGTCAAGCATTATTTTGAGGAATACTGTATACATTGTTGTACGTACAATTCGCGGGCCGGCCGATTATAGACTTCGGTCTATTTCGGTTTCGGTTACAGAACGAGTAAAGATGCCCTTACTCGCGCCCTGATACCAATCCGTACAAACGTTTGCGTCATATTCCCAATCAAGCAAACTCACATCTTCGCATGCCTCCATGATATAGCGTGAGCCTGCCTCCATGGCTTTAGCGCAGGTAGAGAATACGCCAATATCTACCCAATCACCGAGGTTGCCATCATAAACTTTACACATATATACTGTCATATTAATCCTCCAACTTTACAAATTTTCCGTATTGATATTTCTTTTCTCGCCCATAGCCAGAAACATCAAGTTTTTCAGTATATTCAATGTCGTTGAACCATGTCCAACCGCCATTGTCACCATCCCAATAAATAATTTCGGCATTATCGGGAAGATGGTTAAGAAGTTCTCTCATGCGCTTTACTGTCATATCACAAACCTCACAATCGGTCTTTCTGCTTTGGGATACCTTGCGAACACATACAACCGCAATCCGATTGCCTTGAAGAAAGGCAAATAACGAACTGTCTGCTGTCCGAGTTCATTCTTCATGTATACGTTCATTTAATCTACTCCTTCATCATAGAATGACCAATCGTTTTTGATACACTCATATGCAAAGAAACATTGACCATCGTGGTTAAAAATACAATGAGAACATTTGCGTGAGTTTTTAATTACTTCTGCCAGAAACTTTAAGAGTTCTTCCATAGTACCTCTCCTTTCTTACACACTTATTATAGCATAGAATATATTACAAGTCAAGCACTAAATTGTTAAATTTCTGTTATGTGCCGGCCCGCTTCATCGCACTAAAGTGCTAAAGTATTGGAGTAAAAGAAAAGCACCCACGGAAAGGGTGACTTACGTTTACACCTCAACTTACGTTCCGTGGATGCTATGGCTATTAAGCCTTGAGGGTGTAGGTGTTAACCTTGCCCTCAATCTTGGTGACCTTATCGGTCAGCACCCGAGTGATGAGGTACTGAACCTTGCCCTTGGTGAAGCCTTCGGGCAGTTCGTTGGCAATCTCGTCATACAGTTCGCCAATGGTCACGGGGGTATCGGACAGAGCGCCGAGAACAATCGGAGTCGCTTCGGCGTACAGGTCACGATTCGCCTGCGCTTTGGCTTCATCCTTCGCCAGTTCAGCGACAATCTCAGCACGCACATCGGCGAGTTCGGTGATGGCATTGGTGTCGATGTAGTTAACGATGGACTTCATAGTGGCTTTCTTCATAGTGGTAATTCCTTTCTCGTTTGTAGGGTGTCGTTCCCTTTGTTCGTATTTAGTATATCATGGATTTTGGTGTTTGTCAAGGGGTTTTTCAAAACTTTTTCAAACTTTTGTTCTTTGGGGACTTGCAAGTGAGGTTGTCTGTGAGGATGCCTTACTCCGAATGACTTATCGGAGGCCTCGTTCCGTTTTCCTCTCCCCTCGGAACAATTATATTATAGCAGAATTTTTGCTTGGAGTCAACCCCTAAATTTGAAGAATACTGTATACAATCGGCGGGCCGGCTAGTTTTAGGAATGCGCCGGCCAGAGTGGGACAAATCTGTCCCACTGAGGAAAGGAAATGAAATTAGAAAGAGGAAGGCGAGGTGCGATTGTCATAATAGCAATCGTACTCACTGGAACTGGCATAGTCAAGATTACACGCATAGTCTACAATACACACATGACCCTTGCGGAAACCATAGTTTTCCGTGTGAAGGTCTGTGATGCGATGCCTGCGGCAAAAATCCTTTTCGGCGGGAGTCATATAATCTTCCGCATAGCGGTCACCGCTACCAATGCCACGGATGCGAGGCATGATATAAAACCACCGCTTGTTATAATTGAAGGGGGTAATTTGTGCGAACAGATAGGCGAACCCTTCACGCTGTGCCATATCATATACCGCTATTTCATTATCACAACCGCCGATGCTCTTGACTTCTTCGGGGTCATAGTCAAATTTGACTACATAGTCGGAAGTTATAAGGGCAATACGAGAAAGACCACTACGTACCTGTACCGCACGAGTAAAGTCTGCGTTGAACATAAGTATATGCTGACGGGCATCCCACGGGTTATGGCACTCGTTAATATAGGGGAAAATCTGCTCTACGAAATCCTTTGCTCTCTCAATGTAATTTCTCATACTCAATACCTTCCTTTCCACGCTCTTATTATAACAGAAATCGTGTTACGAATCAAGTACAAAATTGTTACAATTATGTTAAATCTGCGGGCCGGCGCGGTTACATGGCGAGGGTTACATGAAGAGGGAGATGTTACACATCTCCCTCGTCCAACTCTGCCATTTTTTCCATTTTCTTGTGCTGACGGATACACTCGGCAAAAATCTGTGCTTCAATCTCAACATCCGCAAGCCCCGTGTGTTCCTCTTCAAAGGTTACATCATCGGTCAGATACCGCCAAATGATTTCGGCTGTCTTGCGTACTTGAGGGGTTGCGTGGTTAGTCATGTAACCATTCTCTTCGCAAAACTCCTTGTAACGTTTCTGCTTACAGATAGTGTCATTCGCCATCTTCATTGTATCCCACATGGGCATCTCATAGGGGAAGAACCAACGGCAACGACTCTTTGTCTGATAACGCATAGTCGCATTGAGTGCCTTCACATCAAACCTCGCATTGTGAGCAACGCAAGCCTTGATATTATATTCTTCGCAAAGGTTACGCACTAATTTATAAATCTGCCAAGTGTTCAATACCTTGCGTTTACCCGCGAGAATATCCGCAACATATTGGGGGCGTTTATCCGTAAAGTATGCTTCTTTCATTGCTTCGGGCATACCCCAGAATACATCACCATTCACGATAGAATACTCATCGTAAACGTAACCATCTTTATCTACGATTTGTATTCCAAGGTCATAAACCTGACCATTTGCGACATCCAACTGCCCATCAATTTTGGGGCAGTTACATACCTCGGTATCGTAGACCATGTAGAGTGCTTTTTCCATATAACTATTCCTTTCGGTTTGGGTTGTTTTCCTTCAACTTTCATATATAGTATACCATATATTGGGAGAATGTCAATACAAAAATTGTTACAAAAGTGTTAAATTTGCGGGCCGGCGCCCAAGGGCGAAGGACATTAGTCCTTCACCCAATAGTACAGACGAATGGTCTTGGTTACGGTTTTCTGTACCTTACGATATTCGCCATGATGCCTGCAACGTATGTTATATTTGGGGTTCGGCATATCATACTGATTACCTTTAGCATCCCAAACTACAATCGTTTCGGGTTCATTATTCTCATCAAGGGTTATCCATTCTTCGGTTTCGTAGGTGTAAGGCTCGGGTTTGCTTTCGGTAATTTTGACAAATCCTTCACGCGCCATATGACGAAGCACTTGACTGATACGAGCAGTCAGTTCACGAGCATGATCGTTCATACGCTGACGCCGCCAAAACTCATCATGCCCCAGTTCATTATAACTGCCACCCACAGTAGTACGTTTATACTCATCACCATAAATCAGTTCTCCCAATTCTTTACAGGAGATTGGACGATCTACACCTTTCAAAGTATTGACAACCTTTTCAACTTCGGAGGTAGCCTTTTTAGCACACTTGGCAATCTCATAAGTCATTTCGTATTTGGTAGCTTCCATTTTTAAATCCTTTCGGTTTGGGAGGTATCCTTCCTCTTTCTTACATACTTATTATATAGTAAAAAATCTAAAATGTCAAGCACAAGATTTTTGGGATTTTGTGCCGGCCCGCTTTCATACGCTAAAGTGTTGCCGTATGAAAATGAAATAGGGTCACTCCGCTTCGGGAGTGACCTTGATTTTCCTCAACTCTTTCAAATTCTTATTTGCTTCGGCGAGTGCTTTCTTTTCGGCACGTTTCTTCTCATCCCGTGCAATTTTCGCCTGTTTTTCGGCATTTTTTTGCGCTTTGTAATCGGCTTTATCTTTCAATTCCTGTGCATACTGTTCAGCAAGATAATAGCCATCGTAGGGGTCATAACCACCCTGTCCGTTGCGAGTACCACGGGGAATACTGACCTTAATCAGTACGAACTTTTCGTTACCCTCTTCGTCAAGGCAAGGGATAGCGAGTTCGCTTGCGCTCACAGGAAGCACATCGGTTTCCATTTCCTGAGAAATAGTATCGGATACAAAGGCGAGGAACTTGTTACGCAGAGCATTTTCCAACTGGGCTTTCGTCATAGGGCATTTCTCCTTTCCTTTTTACACACACATTATATCATAACATTTGGCATTTGTCAAGGGGTTGGGTTAGAGGAAATTTTTCTTCCCTCCCTCAACCTCTACATATATTATATCATAAAATTTGAAATTTGTCAATAATTTTTTATAAGAATACTGTATACAAAATTGTACGTACAACTGGCTGGCCGGCGCGAAGTTAGCTTGCGCTAACTTCTTCTAAAGGACATTCATATATATTAGGAAGGGAATCAAAATAATCATGCGTGAGCAATACTTTAATAGAACAATAAGGCGGTCCATCCATAGTTGCTGAATGATAACAAGGGCATTGCAAACAATTTTTAGGTGTCTCTTTTAAGTCTTTAATCACAACCATTACCAACACCTCCCAAGCAGTGCTTTCAGCACCTTAATCATCATATCGGGTTCGTAGGCTTCACCGAGCCACTCATTCCTGTTCCGTTCTTCATCATCGAACAGGATATCATCTTCGGTTTGCATCACAAGGCTTTTCGGAGTTCCGTGACTTACCACGCAGATGTTATCCCAGCTCACACTCGCAAGGTGCTTCTTAAGCCAGCCCAGCTTTGCTTTGGTAATCGCATCGCCATACGCTTCGGAGCAGTTCCGAGCCTTCCAGCTGATAATGCCCAGCTTGTATCCCATCAGCTGAACCTGATTCATCAGTCGAGCCAGCTGACTCATATTCCACATAACCCCAGCTTCTGTGTAGGGAGAAGCATCTTCTGCCTGTAATTTCGGAAGCCAATTATCAACCGCATAGAGGTTAGCAATCGTGCCATCCATGTCCCACCAAATCGTTCTCATCGTTCGTACCTTCCTTTCCTCTCTCTGTACCTATATTATATAGGAAAATATGTTAAAAGTCAAGCACAAAATTGTTACAAAATTATTAAATCGGCGGGCCGGCTAAGTTAGTGTTGACTAACTGATTGGGTGTAAAAATGCCCCTGCTTTAATAGGTACAGGGACAAAACCTGGGCACTCGTCAGCACCACTTTTCACAAGGAGACCCGCTTTCCTGTTGGCTAGTTTCCGTTCTACCATTGGCACCTTGGTATCTGTCCTACCGCTACTTAGGGGGAAGTCATTCCCTTGGAACAATTATATTATATCAGATTTGTGCGGAAAAACAATTAGTAATATGGGAAAGTTTTTTCCCAAATATGACATGACGGCGGCCGGCCCAATTAAGCGGGAGCGCTTATATTATTCCTCCTCCTTTTCGGGATAGGCGCAATGAGCAAGATTATCATATACAACCCAATCATTGGGATTTAAAACTTCGCCAGTATGCCGACTACAGAACACAAGGTTATCTTCCTTCATGTTCTCAATCATTGTGGAGAAGTTCTGATACCGTGCGCGTGCTTCACCTTTGCGCTCACGTGCTTTCCTCAACTGTTGAATAAGGGCATCCAGTTCCTCAAAGGAAAGGTCGCTTGTGTCCATAATCATGTTTCTCATCTTCATACTTCATACCTCACTTTCACTATTATTATACCATAGTTTTGGGATTTGTCAAGAAAAAAATTATTACAATTTTGTTACGGGCCGGCTGAAAATGAAATGTGCCGGCGCGGTTAGCCGTAACTAACTTGGGTGCAAGGTAAAGCCCCTCCTACAGGAGGGGCAGAGGGTGCAAGGCTTACGCCTTGCGGTAGGTGTTAACCTTACCCTCGACCTTGGCGATGCCATCGCCAACCCACAGGCGAGTCACAGCATACTGGAGCTTGCCCTTGGTCATGCCTTCGGGGAGCTTGTCAGCAACCGCATCGTACAGCTCGCTGATGGTGACAGCTTCGTCCGTGGTGGACAGCTCCGCCATAACGACTTCCTTAGCGGACTCGTACAGCTCAGCGTTCCGAGCCTTCTCCTCAGCTCCCTTGTTCAGCTCAGCGGTCAGCTCAGCACGAGCAGTTTCAGCTTCGGGAGTGTCGATGTTGGCGATGAGGGACAGGATGGTGTTCATGGTGGCTTTCTTCATGGTGATTACCTTTCTGGTTTGTGAGGTTTTCCTTCCTCTCTTTTCATATTCATTCTATCACATTTCTGTGTGAATGTCAAGGGTTTTTTGAAACTTTTTTCAAAGTTTTTTTCGTTCTGCGGTTGCCCTGTCTGTACTTCACAGGCTCATAGGTGGGTTAGTCCGTCAACCGCAGTTCTTTCGGTGGGAGTCCCTCTCCCCTTCCGACATTGTTATTGTACCACACTTTGTGGGGTTTGTCAAGGGGTTTTTCCATTTCGCTTGATTTTTTTTCGAGCACTTGCTGATAGCGTGTTGGGCATTTCCGCATCTCTCTCCCCTTGGAACAATATTATTATACCATAAATATGTTACAGGAAAAGAACGAAAGTGTTACAATTGTGTTAAATTGCGGGCCGGCTAAAATGAAATTAGCCGGCACGGGGCGGGTCACTGCGGACCCGCACCCTTGAACTCTTCGGGATGGCATTTAATATATTCACCCACATTATAGTAGTATTCGGCGGGTGGCATGATGCCCCAATTCCAATACTCATGAGCGAGACGCCGAACATCAAAGCGGTCATCTTCTTCCTTCATGCGGTGGAGTACATCCGCATATTCTTTCATCAGTTTCTCCAGCTCGCTCATACACTCTTCACCTCTCCCGTGTAAATGTTCATCATCATGTAATCTTCGTACAGTTTCTTTGCCAGCTGGTAGTCCTTGCCCAGCTCCCGCATAAACCATCCGATATGGCGGCGAGTGGTCATGGAATACAGACCGAAGATACGGAGCCAGCCATCACGGACTTCGGCTACCTTTGTAGTATAGCTATACAGGGCAAGACCGTTGTGAATGGGTTCCATGTGAGCCTGTGCGTACTTGTGGTCAGTGAACTTGATAATCATTTTCGTTTCCTTCCTTTCTTCTGTCCCTTTCGACATTATTATAATAACATAGATTTGTTACAAAATCAAGTATAAATTTATTACAATTCTGTTAAGTTTTGGGAGAGCGGGCCGGCCCGTTTTCTCATATACTATAGTAATAAAATAAAAATGAAATTGGCCGGCCCGCGAAAGTAGACCAAAGTCTACTCTTCATCGCGCGGGTCGAAATAGGAGGCATTGGAGGGGCAGTCAAAATCAAAACAGATATCGCACTCCCCATCGCAATCCTCATCCTCTTCTTCAAAGAATGTCATCTGACAATCTTCGCACATACCAGAGATGATGGTTTCACGCTCGAAAACGTTCATGTCCGCGAAGGCTTCCTGTGCGAGAGCGCCCGCTTCGTAGGCATCCCACGCGCTTTCTTCGCAGAGGATTTGGGAAATTTTCCCGCACAGAGGACAACGGCAAGCAATAACAGTTTTCATTTTCAAATCCTCCTTAGCAATCATCAGAGTAATAACCCATGTAGGGGTCAAATCCCATTTCGAGGGCATCCTGATCCTCGTACCAGTAATCATCAGGATAGTCCTCGCACTCTTCGCAGTCGAGATATTCGCCATCCTCATACTCGTAATCGCCATCGTACAGTTCAAAATCGTCCATCTTTCAAATCTCCTTTCATTCCTTACATACTAATTATATCATATTGATGACCGCTTGTCAAGCACAAATTTCGAAGCGGTTGAGGCGACGGCGGTCGCGCCTGTCCATCCGCTTGCGCAGTCCGCGGTGATTCGTGTGGCGGTTGTGGTGCGGGTAGTTCGTGGGGTGCGGGTAGCTTGCGGACTTCTTGTAGGTGCGGGTCATTCTCTCAACCTCCCTTTCGATGGTTTAATTATAGCAGAAAGTTGTTACGAAATCAAGTATATTTTTGTTACAAAAGTATTACAATTTTGGCGGGCCGGCCCGCTCGCGTCATTCGTCAAGGTACTGACGAATGTGGGGGTCGGTGTTGAACCAATAGCGGTTGATGTTTTCGTAGTAATCTTCCTCAAAAGAGGAATCGGTTGCGGTGTCACCATCAAGAGGGTCAGGAATCCTATCACCAAAAGACAGTTCATCAATGTCAAGATTCATTTCGCCTTCAAACCAGTCATCAAAGTAACCCATACAAGATACCTTCCTTTCTCTTTCTATATATACTATACTAAAACGAATGCGGGTTTTTCTCATCATCAGTTAATCTTCAGAGAAGAACCAACCAATGCCAATAGCAATCAAACCGCCAATTATCCATACAGGATAAAGATCACCTACACACAGAAACCAAAAGAATGAAATACAAACGGCAACAAAACCCATACCCATAATCGCTTTTTCTGTAGTCATCTCTCTCACCTCTACTACATTATACCACAATTTTAATTTTGAGTCAACCCTCATGCTCCGATCCGCATGAGGGTTTTCTCGTTCGTGAGTTCCGCTCCGTCAAACTTAATCTGTACCTGTTCTCCGTTGAGGGTGATATCACCCGCTACGTTGAAGGGTACGGAGTCTTTCACCCACGTTTCACCTGTGAGGGTTTCGGTGATAACCTTTTCGAAGCACTCGCCCTTGTTGTACTTCTCATCGAGGAGAAGAGCAGCCGAGCCGAGGAGCACAGCTTTGCCGCGCGCTACGAGAGCCTTGCGGTCAACTGAAGTCAGCTTCACACGGATTTTTGCCCATCCGCCCCGCTTGGAGCTCATGCGGTCAAGCTTGAGGAACTCGTCCGCAATGTGGGCGGACATGGTGTAGTACACCATACCGCCGAGGACGAAGCCGATAATATAGGCGGTGGCGGCGGAGAGAGCGTTGTAGCGGTTAATCATTTCGTTGCGAGTCATCTTGGGTTACCTTCCTTTCCTCTTCTGTGCCCTAATTATACACCCACCGGGTCAGCCTGTCAATCCTTTTTTTTGAAAGTTAACAGAATTGTAACAATTTCATCTGGCCGGCCAGACTCCGGTTAGTCTGGACTAACTTTCCTTACGGCTCGCGGGTGACAAGCCAGAATAGGAAGCCGATGTAACCGAAGCCGAGGATGTAAGCAAACACAACCATTTTCTATGCCCCCTTAGTGGATGGTAATAACCATCTGTTTGAAGTCGATGTCGAGTTTGACCCATCCGTACTGGTCAGCGAGAGCCTGGAGTTCGTCAAGGGTCTCAATGTCAAGGTGGTAGCTTTCGCCGTGGTAGCAAACGAGGAATGTCATGTTAGTAGCTCCTTTCTTCTCTTTCCGTAGTTAGTATATCATAGTTCCGGTAGCTTGTCAAGCACAAGTTTTTTGGGCTTTCTCCCGCTCGCCCTTAGGCGAGGCGGGAGAGGAGCTTTTCGTTGGTCAGCTCCGCGCCGTCAAGCTTGACCTGAATCTCGACCCCATCGACCCGGATATCACCCGCGACCCAGAAGGGAACGGAATCCTTGACCCAGGTCTCGGAAGTCCACCGCTCGGTCAGCTCCCGCTCGAAGTTCTCGCCCTTGTTGTGGGCGGTGTCCTTCATCAGCAGGGACTCAGCTCCGAGGACTTCAGCGGTCTGGCTCAGCTCCGCACGCTGAGCGGAACTCAGCTTGATGCGAATCTTGGCGAACCCGCCCCGCTTGGAGCTCGCACGGTCGAGCTTGAAGTACTTGCTCAGCTCAGCGAAGCTCAGCTTCTGAGCGTAGAGCTTGCCACCGCACACGAAGCCGAGGGCGTAGGTGTGGGAAGCACTGCGGGCGTTGTAGGCGTTCATCATTTCGGTCATGGTCATCGTGGTCAATCTCCTTTCCCTTTCTGTGCCTTAATTATACACCCGCCGGATACGCTTGTCAATGTCTTTTTTGTTAAGTTTGTTACAAAAGTATCAACAGTGTGTTACAAAAGTGTTAAGATTTTCGGCAGCCGGCAGCCGACAGCTGACATAGTTTCGTAATACTTCTGTAATATATTGGGTCCGATTATATTTGATCAAAGGTATTGCCTCGGTACATGAGGTACCTCGCCTGCCGAGGTACCGCGGCAGCCACACCCGCCCACCTATTAGGTAGGTGGGTTTAACGCTTTAGCGTACTAAAGTGCCGGGCCAGGCCATGAAAGTTGTACGTACAAGTTAGTTATGACTAACTGACCAGGCCGGTAGTTTGACTTTGACTGACTTTGACCTTCCGGCCGGCTCGTCCTGGCCAGGATGATATTTCGGTACCTAACGAAATTTTGGATTACAGGCCGGTTTTTCGCGACCCAATGGCCGGCCGGTCGATGGGCAAAACGAATCCGGCCTGTAGCGCGGAATTTCGTTAGGTACCGAACTATTTGAATAAGAAAAAGCGGGGTTGCGGTCTTACCTGTCCAACCCCCGAAGGCTGTTTTTTCTGGTGGGCCACCTCCCGCCTTTCGGCGCCCTTTAGGAGTTGCCTTATCTCTCCCACTGATAGAATGATATCATACTATAGGGAGAATGTCAACCCCTTTTTTGAGAAAAAAAAGAAAAAACTTTTTTTCAAAAAGTGCTTGACATTTCCCGGCACCTGTGCTATACTTTAACCATCGAAGGGAGGGGATTCCGATGGGATACCAAGCCCACGACCCGCGGTCAGGCGCGAAGCGGGTCACACGGGCAGAAGGGAAGCGCCCACGCCACTGAGGGGAGGGCACCCGAGGGTGGCACCAGTAAGACCCTGGCACTTGCCAGGGCATATTTAATATGTGGATGCTTTAGCCCTTTAGTGTGCTAAAGCGGGCCCTGCGCAGGCCGGCAATGATAGTTAGGTACCTAACGAAATTTTCGATTCTAAGGCGCTGAAGCATAATCGTTCGTCCGGCCGGTCGATGGATTTATTTTCAGACGCTTAGAATGGCAAATTTCGTTTGACCTTTCCTGACTTTTAGCCGGCGGCTGCGGCATGTATAATTTGGTAGGAAACTTTCCCATATAATCAATTGTATTCCGGTTGGGATTATGTATAATATAATCAGAAAGGGGATGAAGGAAATGACAGAAATCAAGTGGATTTTTGTACAGGAAGTTTCTGTTATGGGCGTTGGCTATGAAGAATATATTTCTGAGGATGAAACGCTCGGAAAAATTGTGTATGATGATGGCACAGAAGAAATTTATGAAATTGCGTAAAAACTATTGACAAACCGGAAAAATATGATATAATATAATCAGAAAGGGGGAGTAAAGGAAATGACAAGGATTTGGTTCGACATGGATGGCACAATCGCCGACTTCTACGGGGTCGCGGGATGGCTCGAGTCCATCAAGGCGGGCGAGACCCGCCCCTATGAAAAGGCGAAGGGTCTTGGAAACACCGCCCACATCGCCCGCCTTCTCAATAAGGCACAGGCAAGCGGTTGCGAGATTGGAATCATCTCTTGGACCGCAAAGGTTGACAATCCCGCCTATCACAAGGCGGTTGAGACCGCAAAGCGGGCTTGGCTCGGCAAACACTTCCCTTCCGTCAAGTGGAACAACATCAAAGTGGTTGCCTACGGAACGGATAAGAAAACCGCCACGGGCGGTGGAATCCTCTTCGATGACGAAGAGCCGAACCGCAAAGCGTGGGGTGATGGAGCATACGAACCCGCCGACATTATCAAAGTTCTGAAGGCTCTGACCAGATAAGACAATGTCTTATCTGGTATACCAATTTAGACATCTTTAGCACTTTAGCGTGCTAAAGTGTGCCGGCCGGTTTATACGTAGTTGTACGTACAATTTAAAAAATTGTATCTCCGCCGTAGGTCCGGATCTTCTTTTGCCTCCCTCCCTCTGACTATATGATAACATAACCGGCGCGGTTTGTCAATACCTTTTTGAAAAAAAATAAAAAAAGTGATTCACTTAGTGAATCACGTTGGTGACGATTCCTGTGCCATCGCTCTCAATTTCGACCACTTCATCCCAGAGGTCTTTTGCGTCAATCCATTTAATCGCCTCGCGGACGTCGGTGCCGATTACCTTATCGCTCTCGTACATTTGCTTTCGCTCCCTTCTCTTGATGGTTATATTATAGCATGATTCCGGTAGAATGTCAAGCAAAAATTTTTTTATTTTTTTTCAAAAAAATGCTTGACATTCTCGCCGGTATGTGTTATTATATAATCACAGAGAGGGAGAAACCCACTCGAAGAAAGGAAGTAAGAATTATGAAGATTATCAAGAATTTCGTTCAAAAGTACGTTTCCCACGATTGCGAGGCTCATGACTATGAATGGGAAGATACGGATAAGAGTTATGAAGAACTGTCCGAGAATCTGTGGGAGGATAGCAGTGCCTGGTATACCGCGGTACGCGTTGTAGAAAAGACCTTTGATGACGAGACCTTTAAAATCACTGAGCGTGAAATCAAAATCACAAAACTTTCCGTAAAGAATTACCGCTATGCGGGTGTGGAGGAGATCATTCACTAAGAGGGGCAACACCCTCTTTTTATTTATAATAGTTAGGTACCGAACTATTTTAACCGGCCGGCTTGGAAAATGTTACGAAAGTATTACAATAACTTCATATAATTGTAACAATTAGTTAAGGATTTTGTAATTGACATATACGTTCCGGTGTGGTATATTATAGTCACAGAGAGGGGATAAACCCCAAAGGAAAGGAAGTAATGAAGAATGTACGAAGTCGCTACCGCCACCAAAACCATCTACACCACGAACGATGAGAAGGACGCCATGTTCAAGGCTTATGCCGCAACTCGCTTCTACCATTACGTGGAAGTCAAGAAGGTCATCACTACCGCGCCGTGGTACGCTAAGTCTGTGAAAATCTTCACCCGTTAAGGGTGAAGATTCACAGAAAAAAGTTTTCAAAAAGTGTTGACAAACCCCGGAAACTATGATACAATAACAATGTCGAAAGACGGAAAGAAAGAAAGGAAGGAAAACCACTATGAAGACTCTCGATATCGTGACCATGCCCAAAGGATACTATCTGACCACCCGCTACAATGGTTCTTGCCAGAACCGCGAATACTTCAAGACTAAAACCGCCTTGAACGCGCGGGTTAAGGAACTGAAGAAGGAAGGTTACGCGGTTGCGTAACCTCTTTTCTTTTCATGTAACCAGTTAGTTATGACTAACTTGACTGGCCGGCTATTGATGCGAAATTTGCCATTCTAACGGGCTGAACGGCAATCAATCGACCGGCCGGTCGATGGGCGCACCTTTCAGACGCTCTCATTGGCAAATTTTTAATTCGGTACCGAACTATTATTTTTTTAAAAAAAATTTGAAAAAGGGGTTGACAACCGGAACAAAGCATGATATACTTATATCATCAAAGGAAGGGAGATTGAACCAATGAAAGCTGAACGTGACCTGCTTAGTTGCTTCTATGTAGGAAAGAATGGAATTGAAGGAAAATATCTGATGCCGAAAATCGGAGAAACAAAACAGGTATTGAAAAAGCGTGAAACAGACATCCGCGCCCATCATGCTGAAGATAAAAATTTTCAGATGCTCGGAGCATTGGTCATGCTTAACGCTACACAGGCAGAACGTCGGCTTGTTGAGAGTTATGTACGGGTCAAAATGGAAAAATATGGCAAGAACATCAAGAATGACCATTTTCTGATTCGTGCCCGTGTGAAAAAATATCGTGAATTACAGTATATGGCTTTTGCGATTATTGCGCTGTGTTATGCGGTTGAGTGCTGTGAGAAGGAGCATCTCCCCTATATTAAAAAAATTTTTTTCAAAAATTTTTAAAAAACCCTTGACAAACTAACCGGTATATGATAATATATAGTCAGAGAGATGGAGAAGCCCTCCGAAAGAAAGGAAGTAAGAAAGATGTTCGTAAGGATTTGGAAGAAGAACGGCAAGACCGACACCATGAGGATTAACACCGCTGACGAAATGAATCAGATTAAAGTTCTCGCTGAAAAGTATGGTTGGGAAATCGACATTATCGGAAAGCGCCCGTGGTAAGGCACTTCCGGTCGGTCGAAAAAAGTTTGAAAAAATTTTCAAAAAAGTATTGACAAGCCGGTTAACCTATGATATACTAAGTACAGAAAGAGGGAAGGAAAACCCAAACAAACCGGAAAGGAAGAAAGAAAATGACTAAGATCTTCGGAATCATCACTTGGGAGAACGGCGCGAAAGAGATTTACAACAACGGTAAGGATATCACTTGGGAAGAAACCCGCGCGGATCGCGATGGTTGGCCGATGAAGGTCACTGTCAATGGTAAAGAATACGAAGGCAAGCGGTACATCATCCGCACCGACCGCGATGGATGGTGGGAAGCAGTGGAACGGTAAGAAGGGCGAAAGTCCTTCTTATTTTTTTAAAAAAATTTTCAAAACCCCTTGGCACCTTGACATAACTATGTTATAATATGGATGGTGGAGGAGGGGCATCAGTTAGTCAAGACTAACTATGCGGGAAAAAATTTTTTTCAAAAACTTTTAAAAAAGTGTTGACAACCGGCGCGACCTATGCTATAATGACTACAGTAAGAGAGAGGAGGAACCCCAAGATGATGAACTGGTACATGAATCCCGAACTCCACGAAGAGGACTACGAGGAACTCCTCGAACTCCTCGCGGAGGAGGAGGAAGGCTAAAAGCCTTCCTCCCTCGTGGGAGAAAAAAGTGTTGACAAACTGCTGAGCCTGTGCTATACTGACCACAGAAAGAGAGAAAGGAAGTAACCACCATGAAGAACACAAAGATTATCGCCATCGCCACCGCCATCACCATCGCCCTTATTGTCCTGTGTGGCGTCGCAACCGCTGAACTGTATCCCGAGACCGCCCGCGTGATCGAAGTCAACTATGAAGAAGATACCGTTACGGTTGAGACCTTTAACGGCTTCACCTTCATCTTTGAAGGGTGTGAAGACTATGCGGAAGGTGATGGCGTTGCCCTCATCATGGAAGACAATGATACCGAAAAGGTGTATGATGATGAGATCATTATGGTTCGGTATTGCGGTTGGGAACTGATAAACTGGTACATGGGCGAGTAACTCGCCCAAATTTTTTTTAAAAAATTTTCAAAAAAGTGTTGACAAACGTGCCGGCATATGATAATATATAGTCACAGAGAGGGGCAAGACCCCGAGATGAGGAGGACGAAGCAATGAAGAAGATGGTTATTAAGAAGATCGGTCGCGAATGGTACGTTATCGTGAAGAATGCCGATGGTAGTAATTACACGATGGCATCCTTCTCCACCAAGAAAGTGGCTGAGGGTGTCCGCGATCACTGGATCCGCGACAAGTTCTTCGGAGAGGCTGAGAAAGCCTAACCGAAGGCGCTATAACAGAGAGGGCGAAAGCCCTCTCTTCTTTTGCTCCATCACTTTAGTACTTTAGCATGCTAAAGTATGGCGGACGATTCCGAGTTGTACGTACAACTTCTTCAAGATTCGCCATTCTAAGGCGCTGAAGAAAAATCCCTCGGGAGGCCGGTCGATGGGAAAAATCTCAGACGCTCTTGTTGGCGAATTTTGAAAAAGTTGTACGTTCTGATGCGTACAACTTGTCTGTATATGTATGGGTCATGTGCTGAAAACTTTTTTTAGAAAAATGTATAAAACCCTTGACAATTTCGCCGGAATGAGTATAATAAAGGTAGGAAAGGAAGGTGACCCCTGATGAAGATCTGGTTCGACATGGACGGCACGATCGCCGACCTCTACGGAGTCACTGATTGGCTCCCTCTGCTGATGGCGCGCGACACTCGCCCCTATGAGGTCGCTAAAGGCATTGGGAACCTCGCTCTGATTGCTCGCCTTCTGAACGCGGTTCAGAAGAACGGTCACGAGATCGGTATCATCTCTTGGGGCGCGAAGAACGCTGAGAACTGGTACAACGAAGCGGTAGCAACCGCCAAGCGCGAATGGCTCGCCAAGCACCTCAAGAGTGTGAACTGGGACGAGATCAAGGTGGTTGCCTACGGCACGGATAAGCGGGTTGCAACTGGTGGCGGTATCCTGTTCGATGATGAGAAACCGAACCGCGACAACTGGGGCGAGAACGCTTATGAACCTTGCGAGATCGTCGAAGTACTGAAGGGTCTTACGAAGTAAGACCCTAAAAAAAGTTTTCTAAAAGGTATTGACAACCGGCGGAAGATCGACTATAATATAGACAGATGGAAGGAAGCAAAAGAAGACCCGGACCCACGGCGGACCTGCCCTTTTTTAAGTTGTACACCCGCGGAGGTACAACTTGCGACAAGTTGTACGTACAAAAGTTTTTTTAGATTTGCTCAAAAAAGTGCTTGACTTTTAAACCGGCATATGATAATATACTTGTAGCGGGAGGAAAACGCTCCCGACTCTGGAGGAAGGAGGACATGGGTTAGGTGCTGACCATCTACTTCAAGGATGGCAAGACCACGACCCTTGATCGCTCTTGGCTTTCCGTGGTCTATAACGACCACCGGGTCGTCAAGATCGAAGACCACGTAAGTGGTCGGGTCTACCGGTTCAACCGGTAAGCGGTCTTCCCCTTCAATCCCTTGTTCCGAGGAACATATCGGAACCACATCAAGACCGGTGCCAAGTGGCACCGGCACATTTATAGTGGCGCGCTTTAGCGCGCTAAAGCACTAAAGGATTGTATACAGTATCCATCAGTTGTACGTACAAAAACTTTTTTCTGATCTGCTGAAAAAAGTGCTTGACAACCGGCGCGTTATCGTCTATAATGATTACAGAAAGAGGAAAGGAAGGTACCCCACCATGACGAACGCTATGACCACCGCCTACAACAAGAACTCCGCTTCTCACATTTATTACTTCGGCTTCATTGTCGCCGGTCTGCTCTACGTGATGACCGGAATGACCTTCGACGAGATCGCGACCTACTTCAAGATGGATCGCGCTTCCACCGCCAAGGGTGGCTTCCGGAAGATCCGGATCCGCGCCAACTCCGCCGACCTCAAGGCTCTGCTTCCCAAGGCTCTGTTGATTGGCTCCGCGGATCTGCTGAACGACTCCCACTGGAACAAGGGCGAGATGTTCGAGAAGATCATCACCGAGATGTTCACCGCCGACAAATGGGTGAAGGACTCCGTCCCCTTCTTCCTCGCGGGTGACGCGGTGATCAACGGCGAGAACGTACAGATCAAACTGAACGGCGCCGAACTCACCAATGAAAAAATCCTCACGCGATACGGATTCCTCGCGTGAGGATTTTTTTCTTTTGCATCGGCGACACTAAAATATTTGTACGTACAACTTGACCTTCACTTTGACTTTGACTGACTTTGACCTTCGCGCACTACCCTTTTACCTACTAGTTTAGTGGGCGAAAAAAATTGCGCTACGCGATGCGAACTAAAAAAACCGGACGAGTTAGTCATGACTAACTGGGACGGACTATTTTTACCTTTGATACGAGTTAGTCATGACTAACTCGCCCGGACGGTTCGGTATCGAACTATTTCGCGCGAATTATTTTAATCCGCAACGATGGGGTGTAAAACTTTAACACTTTAGCGTGTTAAAGTGGCGCCCCAGTATGAATATGAAATACCTGTGCGGGGGTGTCGAAAAAACTAGTACCCGCGGGCACCAAAATTTCTTGGGAGGGTCGGCGCTTCCAATTTTGAAATAGTGCCCGCGGGCGCGATGAAATTGCGTCGCGTCGATGTGAGTAAAAAAGATTGAAATTTCGGCTTACGGCAGCAGCCGGCAGCCGTAAGCAGCCCAGGTCCAGCACCCGGGGGTAGCTTTTGGGATAATGGGGCAGTTTCGCGTGAAAAAGCCGGCCGGCTCCCCACATTCCACCAACTTTTTTATTTTTGAACTTTCTGTCCCAAAAAATAAAACTCAAATACTTGACAAACCCAAACCCCATATGATATAATGAAGAAAAAGGAGGCGATTCTATGAGAAAAAAATACTCATTAGATTTTAATATAGTTCGTGATATAGACCGCCTCGCCGCAGTTCAACAAATTTTAGATACTTTACCTACAGACCCAAGCCCAACAGAACTTGAGTAGATGGCCTCATACATCCTATACGGAAAAGATGAAAATGGTAAGAATAGTATTCAGCGAAACGAAACAATTGATAAAGATAAAAGGTATAAAAGTTATAAAACAAAAGATGATAAGGTATAGTCGTTAGATGAGATGATGGAAGTTCCAGGATTTGACGAACAATAGCTGCGATCGGCCTACAAACGTGATTCATATACAGTCCCGAAACCCTGTATCAATAAACCGAAGTATGATAAGAAAACGGGTGAAATGATTGACCCCGGTGATTCCGATGTACCTGGAATGATAGAGTAGTGGGAGATTATTGATAGATGGTAGAGGATGCTTGATATTGCGCAGGGTAAGATTACGCCCAATGAGAATGATACATTGGTGACTGACCCATACCGCGTTTATCAACTTAAACATAACCTAATTGATATCCGCAAACACCAATACTACTTGAAGGATAGCGCAAAACCCACCTTACATTTCTAGAACTTGGACCACCCAAAACCCCAATTCTATGATTGGTCCGGAGATGCATTCTATTGGATTACAAAAGAATAGTGGGAATACCGTGTCAATCACTCATATACCAGCCGCATATCCAAAGACATTAAGGATTATGAAGTGCGCGAAGATGGTATGGTAAAATGGGTCGTATGTGAGCATCACTTCGATTGGGAAAACTTCAGACACGTTCGTGCTCTTCTCAATCACTATTGTGTATTATATGATGCGATGCGCGATAAGCTTGATACGTATGGGCGCACCCTATTGTGGGATTTTGACCGCTACGTATCCCTATCGGGTTTTAGCGACTTACGCTTATTCCTCATCAATTTAAGAAAATAGGGTATGGCATATGATGATATTTTGGAAGAAATGCGCGCAAATTTTGCTATTGAATACTCTCCAAACTATCTTGTGTCTATTGTAAGTAATGAGGTGCCGAAAAAGATAGCACAAACCGCGAAAATGCTGCGCCTTGAACAGGATACACCAATGGAATAGCGCAAAAAGTGTATCCATTGCGGCAAACTTCTTCCAATGGATCCGATATTCTTTAGTAGAAATAATGCTCATAAGGATAAGTTATCAAATACGTGTAAGTAGTGTGACCGTGCTAGTCGCATGAGAAGAGGGGTGATTAACAATGGCGGAGACCTCCGAAAGAAAGACCCGACGTTGCGTCAAGTGTAAGCAGGAACTTCCAGCTGAAGCCTTTCAAGATACTCCCTCAAAGTTCTTTCCTGGCGGCAAATGCTACTTCTGCACTCCATGTTTGGAGAAGCTGGTACCATAGGACAATTTGGGTGAAGTTGACCGCCTAATGCGCTGGTTAGACCTCCCATTTGACCTCAATAAATGGACGCAGCTTTACGCGCAACACGAAAAACATACATTGTCCGCTTACTTCAACCTATTATATGATGACCATTACGAGCCATTAAGATGGGCTGATGAGAATGAAAGATGGCGCCTCGCGCGTGAAGAGGGTACAATTGATGATGAGATTCAGATGCTTGGTGAGGCCAAACTTAAGAAATTGAGAAAAACTTGGTCAGGCGCCTACAAACCAGAACAACTTTTATGGCTTGACAACTTCTATAATAATATTGTGGCTACGCAAAATGTTTCTACACCGATTCTATAGGAAGCTGCGCGCGATTTCTGCGAAATTGAGTTACATATTAAGGAAGGAATGCGCGCAGGTGTAGATGTTTCCAAACTAATGAAGCAAAGAGATGATATGATTAAAGTGTATCATTTTGAGGCTTCAAATGCGAAATCTGCGGCCGACTTTGAATCCGTTGGAGAACTTATGGTATATTATGGAAAGAAGGGTTGGCATCCAAACTGGCATAATGAGCCGCAAGATTCCATTGATTTTATGATGGAAAATATTCAAAATTACCTTAAGAGATTGGTATTGAATGAGGGGAATTTTGCGGAACAAGTTGAGGATAAACGTGCGCGCTATAATATGACAGAGCGACTTGAACAAATTGAAAATGAAAAGGTTGATTTTGACGAAATGGCAGATATTGATTATGAGGGTGAATCAAGCTTATTATAGGAATTAAATTCTGAAAAGGGGGAATAGTAATGTATTAGAATATAGGAGAAGATATGAATGAGTGAGTTTGGAGAAGTTGTAACACGTGATGGTATACCTATTGAAAAAGGAGTTACACTTACGCGTGAATTTCTTGATGCAAATCAAGAACTTTTTACGAAATACTTGAACTTATGGATTATGTATCCGGATTTGTTTTTGGATGCAATTCAAAGTTCGGAAGATGCCAAACACTTTCACCTATTACCCTATCAGAGAGTCGCGCTTCGTGCATCAATGAGATATAGATACCATTTTTGGACAGCTACCCGTGCTACATCAAAATCTTTCACAGCTTACCTATGTGCGCTTGTGCGCGCGGTCCTTTTACCAAAGTCCTCTATCATGATTGCTTCCGAAGTAAAAGGTACTGTTATTAATATTGCGAAAGATAAGTTCGCACAATTCTTCCAACATTGGCCTTTACTTGAAAGAGAGCTGGCAACGCGCCAAGATGATGGTAAAACAGGTGTTAAATCCAGTACCAACTACTACGAACTATATTTTAAAAATGGTAGTCAAATTACAGTAGTATCAAAAGATACTTCTCGTGGTCTTCGTGCAACAGCAGCTATCCTAGAAGAGTGTGCACTAATAAGCGAAGAAGCATATACTGAAGTTCTATGGCCGCAATTAAACGTTAAACGTCTAGAACCAGATGGAACATTAAATCCAGCTGAACCTTCTTCCCCACAGACCTTTATTACAACTGCATCAGACAGAACAGTATATATGTATTAGAGGTTGATTGAAATTGCGGTTAATGCCGTACTGCGGCCAAACGCTTATTTCTGCTGGGGTCTTTCCTATGAAATTCCTCTCCATTATGGCTTAATTGATAAAGAAACTATGTTAGACCAGCGTTATTCTAACACAGTAAGTGAAGATTCATTCGCTCGTGAAAATTTATCAATTTGGACCGGTAATAGCGCCGATGCTTGGCTTGATTCACGTCGTTTAAACCGCCATCGCTGCTTACTCAAATGTGAGCGTAAGGCTACGGCCTCTCCATAGAATCCAGATGCCTGGTATTTGATTGGATGCGACGTTGGTAGATATAGCGCGAATACCGCCATTATGGTAATTAAGGTACTACCCGGGACATAGCGTTTTAGGAAAAATGTTGTCTATACTGAAGTAATAAGTGGTGCTAACTATATTACAGAGCAAGCGCCACGACTTAAAAAATTAATTCAACTTTATAATCCACGTGAAATTGTTATAGACGGTAACGGACCTGGTATCGGTTTAATGGATGCTATGGTTCTTCCATCATTTGATCAAAAAACTGGCGAACAATTTCCAGCCTATTTTACCTTTAATGATGAAAATCATTTACCACCGGAAATGAAGAAAGAGCAAGATGAACCCAATTCTCACTATAATGCTATTATTTATGATATTAAAGCGGGCGCAGGTAATGAAGATGCAATTAACGCGGCATTTCTTGGTTCTTTAAATAACGGGTCTACTTCCTTCTTGGCGCATGAACGTATTGTAAAAGATAAATTAATGTAGACTAAGAAAGGTTAGAAAATGACAGCCTATGACCGCAGAGTATTCTTACTTCCATACGAAATGACATCGCGTCTAATGGATGAAATGAATAATTTGCGCTTGCGCCCGACAGGTATTGAAAATAAATATAAAGTTGAGCGCATTTCATAGTCTATTGAGAAGGATAGATTTAGTGCCTTAGAATATGCCTTATATCGTGTAAAGTATTATGAAGATAAAGAAATTTTTAAGAAGAAAAAAAAGAATATTGGTTAGTTTGGCTTTTTCACTCCTAAAAGTAGGAGGTGAAATTTATGGGTAGAGATTTTGAAACGATGTTTAGAAATGCATCGTATAAAATTAACTATGTTCCGATAGACTCTCGTGAACGCACCTCTCGCTGGGGCGGTCAGAGACGGAATAGCGTAGCTAATAGAGATTTTACTATAGAAGAAATTGAATCAATTGTATGCTCTGGTGAGATTTCTGCTATCCGTGAACTGTCCCGTTACTATTATAGAACGAATGGGCGCTACCGTAATGCAATAAACTTTTTAGCGAATCTTTTCCTATATGACACACTTGTAACTCCTATTTATGAAGTTGGTGGTAAAGGGTCTAAAGCACAAATTATTAAGGCTTTTTATAATGCTTGCAGCTTTGTAGAAGCTTTAAATGTAAAGACAACTTTGGCACGAATTACTCGCGAATGGTTAAAGACTGGTATTTATTATGGTGTTTTACAAGAACATGGTAATAAAGTGACAGTACAAGACTTACCAATAGAATTTTGTCGTACTCGTTTTAAAGACTTTAATGATCTACCAATATTGGAGTTCAATATTACTTACTTTATTACTAAATATGATGATGAAAAGGCGCGTGATGTGGCTATATTGAATTATCCAGATGTAATTCAAAAGGGCTGGAAGGATTATAAAGCGCATAGGTTAGAAGATCCTTGGGTTTTAGTCCCAGCAAGCGCGGGCGGAATAGTATTCTGCTTCTCTGAAGATTCTACCCCATTAATGATTTCTGCAATGGAAGAATTAAGTAAGCTAAAGGATGCTGTTGGGCGCGAAGAAAAGCGCGATGAGAATGAACTCTACAAGTTATTAATTCAGAGAATGCCTATTGATAATGATGGGCATCTAGTATTTGAATTAGATGAAGTCGCGCAAATTCATGCGGGTGTAGCAAATATGTTAAAGGATTTAGATACTGTAGACGTACTTACTACATTCGGTGAGACTACATTAGAGAACTTACAGGATAGTTCTGCAGCAACTCAGGCAAATAATCGTATTGAAAAATATAGTGATAATGCTTGGGATTCTTTAGGAATGAGTAAGCTATTCTTTAATGCTGATAATAGTTCTTCTTTATCATATGTTATTAAGAGATTAGAGAGTGTGATGCAAGATTATATTAATTCATATGCTGTATGGATTAAATTTTTAATCAATAGCAGATTTACTCGTACTGGATTAACTTTTGACTTTGAAATTTTACCAACAACAAAATTTAATTTGAGTGATTACTTACAGCACTACCTATAGGCGGCATAGTTTGGCTATCCTCGTATGCGCGTGGCAGCTGCTCTTGGAATGAAGCAACGTAGCCTAGTAAGCGCAATTGATTTTGAAAATGAGTTCTTGGAATTAGATGAAAAAATGATTCCTCTAATGTCTTCATATACTCAAACTGGTAATGAAAATTCAGAAGAAAAAAATAATTCCACGAAAAAAAATAGTAGTAGTAAGTCATAGCCAAAAGACATAACTAATAAGGGCGGTAGACCAACGTTGGCTGATGATAAAAGATCACAAAAAACGCAAGATAATATTGATAGTAAAAGCTGAGGAGGCGGCAAAACATGAAGCGAAACATTCCAATTTATTTTGATAATGCTATTATTATGTCGCCTGCTGAACCTATCAATGGTTCATCCGGTCTTAATAGATTAAAAGTTGGCGTCTTTACCAAATTTGGTAATAGAAATGGTTCTTATATTACTGAGCCAGTTGCGAACATGATGATTGAAAGCGCAACACACGGCGATACTCCAGTAGTTGGGTTCTTTGACCCGGAATCAAAAGGTTGGGCTAGTCATACTGGTCCAACACTTGCCAGTGCATATGGCTATGTTGAATATTTTGATGGATGGCAACCTTTTACGGATACTGACGGGGTTGAACGCGATTATGCGGTTTTCTCCGTAGTGCTATTCACAAAATATTTCAACGAAGCTAATTTTGTTGTAGGACAAAATCAAAGTATGGAACTTGATATAAACTCAATTGAGGGTGATTGGGCGAATATCGGTGAACATGAATATTTTGTCTATACTAAAGCTGAAATCATGGGGCTGTGTATTATTGGTGACCACGAACCATGTTTCTCTGTATCTTCTTTCTTTAGTAAGAATGATGATACATATAAATCTCAATATGAAAAGTTCTCTTCTCTATTGGCTGATTTAAAGGCTAAAGTAGAAGAGGCCGAAAAACAACCAACAGAAGGAGGGGAACATCAAATGGAAAATGTTGTAAATCCCGAAGTAAATGAACCCACTCCTGCGCCGGAAACCTTTGAACAGGAGCCGGAATCTCAGGAGCCAGAAGCTCCAGCTGCAGAAGAACCTGTTGTTGAAGAGCCAGCAACAGAGCCAGAGCAGGAACCAGCCGCAGAGGAAGAACCTGCCGCTGAACCTGAAGCTGAAGAACCTGCTGAGGAGCCTGAAGATGAACAGGGTTTAATACCTGAAGAACCATTGGCAGATGACCCTGCTCTACATTTTGAAGCGCAGATTGCTGAACTTCAAAATCAACTAACTGAAATGACTACTAATTATGAGAATGCTCAAACTCGTATTCAAGAGTTAGAGGCCCAGATAACATCCGCGTCTGAGACCGAAGCCGGTTTACGGGAACAAATTGCTACTTATGAAGCAGAGCGTACTCGTTTAGAAGTAGAAAAGAAAAATTCCTTAATTGAGCAGTACGCTACTGACTTAACTGAGGAAGAAATTAGCCCAATTCGTGAAAATGTAGAGAATTTCTCTTACGAAGAATTGGAAGGCAAACTTGCGGTTTGCTATGCTAAAAAACATATGGCTGGCAGTGCTGACAACAAAGTAGTTCCACTACCAGATCCTGCTGTTGATGAATTCGCGATTTTTATGTCTAAATATCGCAAGAACTAAGGAGGAATAAAATATGGGTAATTTAGTTAGATTTCCTATTACCAATGTTGAAGGCGATCTAGTTGCTCAGTATCGTAATCCTGAGGAAACCTTATATGCCAGCCTCGAACTAAACCAAGTAGCATTCCCAAAGACTGGTATGGTAGTTTCTCAGACCCCTCTCGGACCTAAATTCGTAAAGAGCGGTGTAGCTAATTGCTATGGCGTTTGCGAAAATGGTATGTGGGTCGTTGCTGATAAAGCTGCTGGCATCATTGATGCTCCTGCGGCTGCAACTTCTAGCCCAATCGGTATTGTATATACCACAGAAAAAGAATATGACCGTGAACATTATGGTCTACAACGCTTTGGCCGCAAAGTTGCTGGGGATTATCCTCGTGTTGGCATCTTTGGCTTAGGCGACACTGTAACCACAAACTGCTTACAGTATGATGATGCGGAGTTCACTTCTGAAGCTAAACTATGGGAAGCTTTAGGCGAAATTGATGAAACTCCTCTATATGTTAAGGCTGTTGCTGGTTCTCCAGTTCCTCAGCTAACAAAAACTAATCCTAATGGTTCTGGCACTTACGCTAAAGTAGTTAAGTTCTATACCGTTCCTAATGGCGGCAAGGGCGTTAAGTATCAGATTATCCATCTAGCTTAATGGAGGTGCGACTTATGAATAATCTACGTGCTTTAATGAACGGCGTATTTGGTCGTGCCGTTCCTGCGGAATTTTCCGCTGAAAATTATGATTATGAAGCTGCTCTCCGTGATGAATTAGCCAAGCTAATGACCAAGGATGGCAAACACTTCAATCGTCACGTCTTCAATCGCAATAAGGAAGATGTATTTGAACTCCTAGAAGAGAATCTAGAAGAAGTTCTACCACAGAATATCAAGAGTGCTCTTGATATGTTTGTCGAAGTAAAGAATTATGCTCAGGGTCAGCGCCCAGAGTTCCGCGTTGTTCGCGGCAAGATTCGTGGTAAGCAGTTCGTTACTCGCGCCACTGAATCTGGTAACTATGAGACCTTCCGTCTTGACAGAGATCGTTTTGACTTATACATCCAGGCTATCGGCGGTGCCGGCTATGTCGACTTCGAACGTTATCTTGATGGTTTAGAGTCCATGACCGATATCTATGAAGTAATCCAGGAAGGTATCGTAGATCGTCTATTCGAAATGGTACAGGAATGCTTACTAGCTTCTTGGAATGCTGCTGGTCGTCCAGTACGCAACAAGGTAGCTGCTAATGCTTTCAATCCTGCTGCTATGAAGAAACTTTGCAACACCGTTGCTCCTTATGGTTCCCCAATTATCTACTGCACTCCTGAGTTCGCAGCTGAAATGGTAAATGCTATTATTTATAATAACACTACCAAGATTTCTGATGTTGATATGCAGGAAGTTCGTGATCGTGGATACATTGGTAAGTTCCAGGGCGTACCAGTTGTTGTAATGCCACAGTCTTTCACCGATGAAAGAAATGAAAAATTAATGTTCAATCCTTCCTTCGCCTATGTATTACCAGCTGGCAAGGAAAAGATTATTAAGATGGCTTTTGAAGGTTCTCCTTACTTCCGTGAGTGGGATGACCATGAAGGCGATAATCAGTTCACACTACAGGGCTATGTTAAGGTTGGTGTTGGTCTATTCACTACTCCTAACTACTGGGGCATCTATTATAATAGCGCTCTAGATGAAGGCAGTGGTTGGAAAGAATACAATCAGGCTTTAGTTCCTACCCTTGATGGTGGCGCAACCAATTCTTAATTGATATAATTGGGAGGGGAGTATAACTCCCCTCCCGCTTTGGAGATAAAAGGAGGATTTAGTATATGTCTATTAGAATTAAAAATGTAAGTACTTCGCTCGTATCTCTATATGTGCCAAGTATTCGTTTAAACCGTGAATTAAATCCGGGTCGTGCGATTCCGGTAACTGATGAAGAATATGAAGAACTTACTTTTGATCCTGGTTTTATGGCTTTAGTTAATGGTCATTATGTTGTGATTGAAGGTGTACCAGCAGAACAACAAGTCGCTGAAGTTGGCCCTGTATTTGATGCTGGTAAGATTCAGAATATGCTTTTAAATAATGATGTGGCCGCTTTTGCTAAATTTATTGTAAATGCTACTGAAGCAGAAAAAGAAAGCGCGGTTACATTAGCAGTTGAACATAAGATTACTAATACTGGTCTTGTGACTCTAATTAAGAAATACTGCGATGTTGATGTAATTGATGCAATTGCAAAGAAACATGACGCAGAAGAGAAGTGATGATAGATGGCAACACCCTTCTTAAAGGTTTATGACGCATTTCTCGCGCGGATTACCGCAGACGAGTGGACATTAGAAGAAGAGTTAGCTATCGTAGAACGAGATTGGCAAGAACTTCTCAAAATGGCCATTGCTCGGTTTAAATATCCCCGTGTGAGTTTAGATTTTGAGGAAGTTAATCCCGCTGACATAGAAGATAGCTCTCCTCAACTTAAAATATATTAGTTTCGTGAGGACATAACAAATGATGAAATTCAGCTTTTGGCCCTTTATATGAAGCATGAATGGATTAAACGTTGTGTCGCAAGCTGGGAACACATTGGTCAGCTATATACATCTAAAGATTTTTCAATGGCAAACCATCTTGATAAATTAAATGACCTTTAGGTAGCAGTACTTAAAGAAGTTGAAGAATAGTAGGATATATATGACAGATCGCGTGGAAAAGCCCCTGCAGAAATATTTAGATAGCTGGCAGGGAAAAGATGGCGTAACTGAAGCCACCTTTGATGGCTATAAGAATAAACTAAAAGGTCGTTTATACGGTCTTTTATGTGAGCGCGAAAAAGATGGTGAATGGGAAAAATTCTTAGATTCCATTATGATTGAATTGATGGGTTTGGGCGCAAATTCTATTAACTGGTGGCCCTTGTTAGGAAAATTGGCGCTTGCCCGCTATCTTTCATATGAATACTTCAGAAAAAATATTTTTGAATGTATGAATCTTGTAAATGGATTGGACATTCCAAATGAATTATCTTGATGTATATTATTCTCGTGTTAATCATTTTGGAGAAACTATAGCTGAACGTATAAAAAATAGTGGGATTATCGCATTTGAAAAATGGATGGCATAGTCTCCTTTTACTGTAACAGATTTATCTGTTGAGCGCGGACTATATTTCAGCGGTATAATCCAAACGCGCAAAGATGAAGAAGAAAAGAAAATTATGTATTTGTATGTTGCTAATGATATTCCAATTGTTGTTGGTGATATATTAACTTGGCGACAAGATAATGGAGTCGTTGAAAAATGGCTTTTATTATAGAAAGAGCATAAGGTACATGAGCAATATTAGACATTTCAAATTATAAAATGTAATTATGAGTTGAAGTGGATTGACTCTAAAGGTTATTTGAAGAAATCTTGGGCTTATGCCGTTAGTTCGGTAGATAGTAAGGTTAAAAGCAATTTCAGAATGTGGCATTCATTGATTTCGCCGCAACCTAATAAGTTTGCGGAAATTATAATGCCTCGTCCTATATTTGAACGTGGTAGTGAGGATATGAATACCTTAATGCGTGGTATTACCTTTATTATTGATGATGAAGGTTGGACAGTTATTGAATGCGATTGGACAAGTGTAGAAGGTATTGTATATATGTCTTTAACTGAAAGTAAGGTTAATTATAAATATGATGATAGGGATATTGAAATTGCTGATTTAGATAGATATAAGTTTCCTGCTTTACCTACATTATACAAAGTAGGAGATACAATTATTCCGAAATTTGAAGAAGGAACATTGAATTAGTGGGAAATTGTATTAAGTAAGCCTGAAGATTGTGATTTTATTGATAGTAATTTTGTAGCTACGGGCGCTGGTCAATGTATAATTACAATGACACTTAAGGGTAAACCCGCAGTTTTTAAGAAAGTAGAAATTACTATTGACCCTCAAGATAAACCTTCAAAAGTATGGATAGAAGGTCCAGACCAAATACGTTTAGACCGCTATGCTACATATTCTCTATATACAGAGGATAATGAAGGTAATCCAATTATTATTAATGATAATATTGAGATTGAATTAGAGGAAACTGAATTAGCATAGATAAAGCAAAAGTTAGATGATTAGAATAACTTAGTGCAAAATACTTTTATAGTTCATGCTAATTGGAAGAATAAGTTAGGAGATATTATTTTAACCGCGGAATATGATAGTAATACATATAGTAAAACAGTTAAAATAATTCCATTATGGTGAGGTGAGTAGTATGGCAACAGAAAGTCAACGTAGATTCGCTGTAATGGGTACTAACACCTTTAATATTGCTAATAAACTTATGCAAAACTAGCGGCTTTGCCGCCTACTTAAATATTCGGTCAGAGACCCTTTTGATGAAAAGTACGAAGATGTTGATGGAATTAGTTTGCTTAATAAGCAAATTATGATAGTTCCAAAAATCTTTGATGATAGTACGGAGAAAACATCATATATTGTAGCTATTTTCTCAAACTTCGTTACCAATATGATAAATCCAGATTTTAAATTATCTACTGTGCGCTTTGATGTAGCTTGCCCATATGATGAGTGGGTGCTTAATGAGAAATCATTACGTCCATATCTAATGATGCAAGAGATAGACACCATGTTTAATGGCGCGCAAATGGAAGGTATTGGTACATTATAGTTTGTGCGCGCGGAAAGTATTGTACTTACTCCGCAAATTGGTGGCTACTCTATGTTGTATCAGATAAATGAATTTAACTGATAATGAGGTACTTAAATTTTTAAAGGGCGGACCAGTATTTATAGAGGATATATGTGCTGTTTATTCTGTCACTTTAGGAGAAATTGTTGATATAGGTTATGATAAATTTTAGTAGTATTTAAGTATTTTAACTGCTACTAAACCTACGGATGTAAAGGGCGAATAGGAATTAACTGAACTATTAAATAATATTAGTGATTATTAGTATTTATTATTAATGGTATCTATGGATGCTACAGTTAATTCATTAGTTAAATCTGCATTTCGTTTTTTTACACATTCTGAAGCAACTTTTTCTTTAGAGCCTCCAAGTATATTTTTGGGGCCTTTAGAAGAATAGCACATATTAGATGAGAAGCATTTTTACGATTTGTAGCGCGTTCTTAAAAGAATGTATTTCCTTGAAGTAGAAGGAGAAGAGATTATCATCTATGAAGATGATGATCCCGCTACAAAACGTTTAAAAATGCAAATGCGCGCGAACCGTGAAAAGGTTCGTAAAGCCAAAGCAAAAAAGGCGGCGCAAGAGAAATCTGACATGAGTATGTCAGACTTAATTGGGAGTATGGCTCTCAATGATTGTGGCCTAAATATTAAAAATATTTGGGATATTACATATTATGCTTTTCACGATTAGCTAAAGCGGATGGGCTGGCGTGACTAGTTTAATATAAATTAGAAAGCGGCTCTCGCAGGCGCTAAAATTAATAAGTCTTAGCTTAAGCATTGGATGCGTTCCATTGCTAGTCCAGACAAGTAAAGGAGGTAAACTCTTATGGCAAGTAATGTTAATATCTTTGATAAATATGGCATTAAAGAAGTTGCTAACGTATACTTTGAAGCTCTAGAAGATGACCTCGCTGCTGGCGTTTACAAGGGAGACATTGTACTATTCCTAGATACTCTAAAGGTATCCACCATTGAAACCACTGCTGAAAATACCGCTGCGCAAGGCGGTTGGGGCAATCCTAAACTAGTACAGTGGGACTATGGTAAGGAAATCAATATCACTCTAGAGGATGCTCTACTTTCTCTAGAATCCTTACGTTTCATGCTCGGTGGCGCTATTAAAAAGCCCGCTTCTGACGCTCCAGTTATTGTTCGTCATACTGAAGAAGTCGTTTGTGGTGAAGCTGGCGTAGTACCAAAGCCAAAAGATCATTTAACCGGTGTTGAATTAACTCCTACTGCTTCCGATGGTCACCCAATTCGTTTAATTAACTTAACCACCGGTACTCGTACACAGTTAGTTTATGCTGCTGGTCAGACTGCTCCTGCCATTGATGGCAGTCATGCTGTTAACTTTAAGAATCCTAAGATGATTGGTGGAGAACCTGTTCCTTCTGCAAAGGGCGATCATATCCGTATCTTCTGGGAAGAAGTTCTAGCCAATAACAATGGTAATGAAACTGCTATTGAAGTAACCATTTCTCCAGATACCTTCCCAGGTACCTATAAAGTTATTGGTGACACCTTCATGCGTTCTGAAAAGACCGGTAAGGATGAACCCTTCCAGTTCATTATCAACAAGGCAAAGGTACAGAGCAATGTTACTATTACTCTACAGGCTGAAGGCGATCCTTCTACCTTTGAAATGACTCTAAACGTCCTACGTTCTACCAACGACCAGGGCGAGAACGAGATGATGAAGCTAGTTCGTTACAATATTAGCGGTTCTACTAGTTCTGCTTCTGAAGACGACTATGGCTCTGTCGCTGGTTCCTAATTGAGCTAAATGATGGGGCTTCCCGTTGCGGGAAGCCCTTTATTTTTTTAATAGGTGGTGATGCCTATGATGGATTAGAGATTTGGACATAAGGAGTTATATGAGGTTGTACTTCGTGCAAAAACTCCTATGCAATTTGGAGATAGGTATATAGAAGCTGATGAGCCTGTTCTTTATTTTGAAGATGTAAATATGTCAGTACTTACTGAATAGAATCGTCCTGTATTCGCGCGCGGTGGTTGGGCAAATATGCCACGTGTTATTTGGGATGATAGACAGGAAGTTTAGTTTTAGATGGTAGATGGCGTAATGTCCTCGGTGGGTATGAGCATGCTTTTAAGCGCGAATGTGCTGTCATAGTAGGACAAATAGCCTTTATATATACATATGAAAGAGGGACCTTTTGAACCAACTTCATTAAAAGAGGAAATTGATGGGGTTTAGAAGGATGTCCCTTATATTGAATTAAAACATAAACCTATTTTCTATCCGGAAAAGAAAATTTTTATATTTGATTATGATCGTGATGCGATTTAGGAAAAAATTTATGGCGCATATATACCAGAATTTGAAGATGAACTTGGAATTACGCACTATCGTATGAAATTGTATTCTAATAAAAATTTAAAAGAACCAGCAGAAAAAGGTAGGAAATATGTTATTGACTACTACTATAAATATGAGGATGAAGCCTTGATTTATAGTGTGTAGAAAGAAAGATTTAATGGTCTTTTCACACTTGAGGCGAAGTTTTACTCAAAGGATGAAAATGAGGGCAAACGCTACACAAATGTGTTGTATATGCCAAAAGTTAGGATTGTAAGTAATATTAACTTACGATTGGGAGAAAGGGCCGATCCCACTGTTTCTACTTTTAATATCATTGGATTACCAGAAACTGTTGGAGATTAGAAAAATTTAATAATGGAAATCACGCGTTTGGGTACGGACATAGACGCGGACATTTAATATGCCACTTTCTTAGGAAAGTGGCTCTTTTTTTTATTATGGTGAGAAAAGGAGATGAGTACGATGGCAGGACAGGGAATTACAGTTTCTATTTAGGCTAAGATTGAAGGTTGGCAAGAGTAGATTAAATAGATTCAAAATGCCATGAAGAATATTAAGCCTGGTACAGAAATTAGCAAGGGTTTGATAAAAGATTTATAGCAAGTTTAGAGTATGGTTGAGAATTTAAGTAAAAATACTAATTAGCGTTTAACTTCTGATTCTCAAATTACTGGATTTGTTGATAAAATTAAAGAAGTGGAGAATCTTTTTGGGCGTTTAGGTACCTCTATGTCCCATATTTCTTTTGGTGATATTAAGCCTGAATATATTACATCTTAGTTCAAAGATTTATTATCTACTTTAGAATAGGCTAATAATGCACTTGGGCAAGGTATGGAATCTAGCTTTCAAGGAGCAATTGCAAATTCTAAGATTTTATAGAAAGAATTTGAACGTATGAAAATTGATCCCAAAACAATGAATATTGATGCAGTTCGCGAAGCTTTAGCAGAACGAGGAAAGGCATTAGATAAAGATGTTAATGAGGGATTAAAGAAATTATCTGATTTTGAAAAAGGATTAGAAAAATTAAAGAAATCTAGAGATGAGCTTACTGCAAGATAGAAATTTCTCGGTACTGATGCTTAGGCTACAGCATCGTCATTATTAATGGGTTAGTAGTTACCCACTAAAGGAACAATTCTAGATTCTACAGAACTTGAAAAGAAATTAGATTTCTTTAGAAGCAATTTATTAAGAGCAGGATTTACTCCGGCTTAGTTAGGTCGTATTATTCCAGATTTAGAAACGGTAATGAAAGCCGGGCACTGGGATGAAATGCCTAATAAATTTGCTGAATATTTAAGAGAAGCATAGATTAGAACTAAGAATAGTTTAACTAAGGTAAGTGACGATTATAAAGATGCCATATTATAGCATCAAAAAATGGCTGGTTCATAGAGCCATTTATCTTCACTTAAATTTGGTAATACTTAGGCTTAGGAAGAGCTAACTAGATTACTTACTGGTACGGTATAGAATGATACTAAATCTTTAAGAGATGTTGTAGCTAATGTAAAGAAATAGCTAGAAACTGCGGTTACTTCTGGATTTCGTGGTTTAGGTGGATAGCTTTTTGGCTCTAGTCAATAGGGAATATAGAACGCTAGTGCTGCAATGAAAGACTATACAGCTGCATTGGATTAGGTAAAAGCTAAAGAACAGGCAGTCAGTAAGGTATAGGGTGTTGTATAGAGATATTTTAGTATTTATGCGGCTGTTCGTATGGTTAGTAGGGCTATACGCTCTATGATGAATAATATTAAAGAACTTGATAAAACCATTACTGAAATTGCCATTGTTACTAAAATGGATTAGGATGACTTATGGGGATAGATGCCTCAATATACTAAATTAGCAAAGAATTATGCCGCATCTATTTCTGGGGTATATAAAGTTTCTCAATTATACTATCAACAGGGTTTAGGCCAATAGGATGTAATGGCTTTAACTGAATAGACCTTAAAAATGGCTCGTATTTCTGGTTTAGATTATGCTGAAGCTACAGACTATATGACAAACGCGGTTCGTTCATTTAAAATGGAAATGACTGACGCGTAGACAGTTGTTGATGTTTATTCTGCTGTTGCTGCGAGTTCTGCAAGTAGTGTTACTGAATTAGCAACTGCTATGAGTAAAACTGCTTCTTCTGCTGCGGCTGTTGGCTCTTCATTTGAGAATACAACTGCTATGTTAGCTGTTATGATTGAAGCAACGCGCGAATCTCCAGAAAACATCGGTTCTGCTATGAAGTCTATTATTTCACGTTATGGTGAATTAAAAGAGAATAAGACTGGTATTGATGAAGAAGGGGAAGCATATAGTTTAAATAAAGTTGATAAAGCTTTATAGACCGTTGGTATTAGTATACATGATGCTAATGGTGAATTTAGAGATTTTGATGATGTTATTTTTGAATTAGCTGAAAAGTGGAATACAATTGATAAGAATACATAGAGATATATTGCTACAGTTATGGCCGGTAATAGACAACAATCTCGTTTCTTAGCATTAGTATCATCAGCTGAACGTTTAAAAGAAGAAAGTGCAAAAGCTGCTAATTCTGAAGATGCTTCTCAATTACAATTTTTAAAGACTATGGACTCTATTGAAGCAAAGACTCAATAGTTTTAGACTAGTTTATAGTCTTTATATACTTCTAGTGGATTAGAAAAATTATATAAAGGATTATTAGATTTTGGTAATGGATTTGCTACTACACTTGAAAAAATTAGCGGAAAACAAGGATTGGTTGGTGTAATTAGTAATATTGGTTCTAGTTTTATTCATATGGCTACTTTTGTTACTACAGGTTTTGGTTTAATTAAATCTGGATTTATGAATACTAGAAATACTATTGAACATGAATCTAAGCTTGCTGGAGTGCGCGTAAACACACAAAATGCTCAAAGTGAATATGAATATTTAAAAAATAATCCAGTAATGCCCATTTATCCTGTTACTGGTAAAGGAAAGCATGGTAAAATACCAACCAATAAAGCTGAAGTTGAATAGTATAAAACAGATTTGAAGGCTGCGGAAAAAACAGCTAAAGAATCTAATACTGCAGAACAAGCTTTAATTGCGGAATAGAAACAACGACAAGAATTATTAAGAAAATAGAATGCAAAAATGGGTGCCGGTCTTGTATTTTCTGCTGCTGGTACGGCATTATAGACATGGGCTAATACAATAGATATTGATAAAAATCGTACAGCAAAAGGTTGGTTAACTGCGGGTGGTTCAGCATTATAGGGACTTGGCACTGGTTTAATGGTAGGCGCTTCAGTTGGTGGCCCTGTTGGTGCTGCGGTCGGCGCATTATCAGCTTTACCAGGTATTATCCAGGGTTTGGGAATGCTTGCTGAAGATACGACAGAACGAGTTGCAAGATTAGAAAAAAATGTTACTAATGCAAAGAATGAAAAAATTAAATCTAAAGATGAATTAAAAACATTAGAAGATTATAAGAAGAAATATGATGAATTAAGTAAATCTTAGTATGAAAGTGCGGAAAAGAAGAAAGAATTTATGGAGTTATCTAACACTATAGCTGCTTCATATCCTTAGTTAATTAAATCTATGGATGCTGAGGGAAATTATATCCTTAATATGGCAGAAGGGTATGAACGTTTGGCTGAAGCAAAGCGAGCGGCTTATAAAACTGATTTGGCTGAAAGTGCAGCTGCGGAAGTGGCTGGATTAAAAGATGCCGATTATGTTTTAAAGAATATTTATGGATAGACTCCAATTGTTAATTAGAAAACTGCATTTGGTTTGTTAGATAATGAATATTTAGAACAATTATAGAATTTTAATTATGGTACTGGACCCGCGGATTATTATGAAGCTATTAAAAGAGAATTAGTAGATAAAAATAATAGTACTGGAGCAACAATAGATACTATTCGTCATCTTTTTAATCATCCTAATGATTATAATTTATGGGGGATTGAAAAGGATAACGGTTTAATAGATAATTTATTAGATTCTATTGATAATTCTGATGTTGTATTACCTTCTAGTGATTATTTAATAACTAAAGAGGGCAAAGAATTATTTCCTTAGTTATATTCTTTCTTTGTAGAATAGGCTAGAAATAATATTGATTTAGCTACTGCTCAAGGGGCAGCTACAGAAGAATTTGGTATAGAATATAAAGATTTAATTAATCATTTTGATTCTAATTTTTATAATCGGTTAAAACTACGTTTTTCTTTACCAAAATATTAGGAAGAATTAGTTAATAATACCATTAGTACATATGGTACTGAAATGATAAATCTTTTATCTGCGACTTTTGAAGATGCTACAGGACTTGAAAGTTCTGAAGTTCAAGATCGTTTTATTCATGAATAGTTAATGGATGAATGGGATGATTATTATAAATAGAATGAAAAAGCTATAAAGGATGGTACGCTTGATTGGAATGATGCGGTTAAAAATTTCTTTAGTGATCGTTCAGATATGTGGTATAAAGTTTAGCGTGATTCAGAGTTTATTAATAATTTATCTGATGAAATGAATGAATTTTATCAACATATGGGTTAGCATACCAAAGCTGATATTAGAAACTTATTTCCAGAGAGAGATTTAACTGATTTATAGCAAAAATAGTTAGAATGGTTAGAAAAAATATTTGATTTAGATTTTAAAGATGCTATTAAAACATATACAGAATGGCTTGATACTGAAAAGGTCAAAAAATTTAATATTAAACGATATGCTACTGCAACTAAAAATGATGATGGTACTTATACATATTCTAGTACTATCGGAACTGAATATATAACTTAGATTTAGGCGCAATATGATAAAATTTTAAAAAATACAAGTTTGTCTGAACAACAAATTCTTAATTAGGTAAATGCATTAAATAATATTACGGACTTTGTTACTGATGAAAATCTAGATTTTGATACAAGAACTGCTTTACTTACAAAATATAGCGCTGCTGATTTTACTAATTTACAAGGTATTTTTACTTTTATAGATGAATTAACTAATTTAGATCTTGATATAGATGTGAGTGAATTAATCACCAGAGTGAAATCTTTAGGCGATGCCTTGGCTGTTAATTTTGAAGCCGAAATTGATTCTTATTATGATGCAATTGAATCTTCTGTGGCAGATTTTAATAAAGCTGTTAAATCTGTAACTGAGGGTACGGATTTAAAAACTGCGCGTAAAATTGCGGATAAGATGGATAAGGGTTTAGATGAATTTGAAGTTATTAATGGTAAATTCTATTTTGATGATATTGACGCATTAAGAAAGGCTTATATTAAAGAAAATGATGAATATGTAGCAGATGTATAGAAAAATGTTAATGAAAGATATTCTGTATTAAAGGATTTAAGTGAAGTTAAATTTACATCTCATGGTGAAGAATAGACTATAAAACTTGATGGACAAAAAATACTTTAGGGCGCTGAAAGTTTAGAAGATTTAAATAATTTATTTAAATCTAGTGAATCATAGCTGGGATTTTTAGAAGCTACTGGTATTAGTTATAAAGAATTTGCTAAATACTATGAAGAATTTTTAGATAGTAGTTCTGATAATTTTCTTACATTTATGTTTGAAAAAGTTTAGAATACCCTAGATGAATCTGGAAATGCTATTTTAGATTATCTTTAGTAGAACACTGCTCAAGCCTAGATTAAAGCTGGTAATATTAAAGGTTTCTTGAAAACCATTGGTCTTGTATAGTCTGATGAAGAAATTGCTAAGGATGCGGCCACTCGTATAGCTACAATTAGAGAACAAATTAATGATGCCGCTATGAAAAGTTAGGCAAAAAAGACGGCTCTTAGTCGACGAAAGAGAAATTAGAACATCAATGCTCAACTTTCTTTTGAAGATGTATATAGTAGCTTTATTAAAGATAATAATTTATTAGTTTTAGAAGAATTACAAGACGAAGCTGCAAAATTAGCCGAATAGAATGGTACTTTAGCTACTACTGAATATAAAAATATTTTAGCGCGTCCAGAAAATAAAGATAAAAAAGTCTACAGTCGTAAATGGATAGAAGCCGAAGCTGCTAAACATATTGGTGATTATTAGGTTAATACTGATTATGATTCTTTATATTAGGAAGAATATGATAAAATAAGAAATGAATTTGCGTCATAGTTAATTGAACAAACTATGCGAGATGAATTTTCGGAACTAGATGATGATTTCTGGAAAGAGCTTGCTTCCACCAAGACGGAAGATTATACTGAATAGTAGAAATAGGTATTAGAACGTATAAGAGATTATCAAACTGCTGACTTTGTTAAATAGATTATGCATGGTGATTATTCTGCTTTAACAGGAGTAAATGAGTAGTTTATTGGTGATCTTTATGAATATGCTTCTGGCGCAGCAAAAGATGTAATGGGTAAAATTGGAACTGCTTTAAAGGGTGGAGAAAATAAAATAAAAATTACATCTGGTAATCTAGCATTCTTACAAGAATTATAGGGAGGATTAGGTTTTGTTAAATCTGGTACTCTAACTATCGGTAATTTAGCAGAATTTGATGTAAGTAAGATTAAAAAAACTAGTGATGAAAATTTTATTAAATATATTAATGGTTTAGAAGCAGATGAATTAACAAAGCGTGAATGGATTCAATCTTTTTTAGATATTAAATATCCAAATAAAGTAGAGCAAGTTACTTCTCTCGCAGGAAAAGAAAAGACTATTTCTCGTTCTGATTTCCAAACTTATCTAGATGCATTTAATAAAAAGAATAAGGACTTTGAATCATATGCTAAAGATTATGGTTTAGCATTTAATCAATATACTAATTCATGGGATATTGATGACTATGATAAATATATTCAAGCTTTAAAAGATGATGCTCAATTATTGGGAGAAGGTACTGAAGCGCGCCGTGAGGCAGATATTGCTATTGATGCTGCGGATCGTCAACGCAAAAATAAAGAAGCCCAAGATCAAGTTAAAGCATTTGAAGATGTTGTTAAAAATTATGATCATGTTACTGATGATCAAATGACCACATTACAAACTGCATTGAAAGATGATTGGTATCTTGTTGAATAGATGTTAACACCAACTGGTGCTGGAGAATATCAATTAGATATTGCGAAATTAAGAAATAATTTAGATCAATTAAATCTTTCTGACAAGGTAAAAGAATCTATTTTACAGATGTTTACCAGTACTGCAGATGATTATTTAAAGAATATTTCATCTGCTACTGATCTACTAACTAAAGGAACCACTTCATAGACAGATATTTAGGATTTTAAGAATAAAGCTAAAGCTTTAGGCATGGAAATTTCTGATTCAGCTTTCCATTATGATGATATTTTACAAGCATGGACGCTAGATCCAGCAGTTTTAAGATCATTCATTTAGGCGCAAGGACAATAGTTAATTGATGCTGGTTTATTATCATTAGATGAGGTTACTCAATATGTTAATGATAATGTAACTAAGACATTACTAGGTGCTATTGATATTAAAGGTTTCTTAGAAGCTGAAGATAAGAGTGGTCAAGCGAGAAAAAAATTAGCTAAACAATTATCTAATGCTGGTATTGATGGAAGAGGAATTAATGGAATTATTGATACTCTTATTAAAGGTGGCAGTGCGGCAGTTAGTCTTATGTAGAGTATTGCTGTATTAAAAGGTGAAGAACTTACCTCTGCTGATATTGAATAGGCATATCGTGCTTAGGTATCAGAAATTGAAGGCGCATTAGAACAAATTACATTCGGTCCTGGCGGTTTGATAAGCGGATATGCTGTGACAATTTTAGATACTTTAGCAAAAGAGGGTAAAGCAGAAATTGTACATTTAGACGCCAATAATGCGGTTATTAAATCTATTACAGATATTGGTGCGGCCTATGCTGCTTATTATGATGCATTAGCAAAAAGTGGTGAGGCTACTCTAGAGGCACTAAATGAAGCCAAAGCCAAAGTTCTTGAAACATAGGGCGATCGCTATAAGGAGCAATCTGCAATTGACGCATTAGGTGATGCGGCTGGTATGACTTATACTACATTTGCCGCGATATTAAGTGATGCTGGTATAGAAATGACCGATGATATAGTTAAAGAATATACCGAATCTCTTGGTGGCGGCAAGATGCGTATTAAGGATTTTGCTGCATTTGCGCGTGTTATGAACTGGGATTATGATTCTGAAGAATACACTAGTGCATTTAAGAGTTATAATGATAGCTTAATTGAAAGAAATACTTAGGTTAAAGATAGTATTAAAGATGAATTAAGTGGATTAGAGGATATTAAACCTGGTGAGTGGTTAAATCTTACTTATGTAACCTAGCAGCTAAAGAAATATGCTAAAGAATCTAAACAAGATTATAGTACAGAGATTAAAGAAACGAAGAAAACTTTATCTGGTATTAAAGATTCTATAGGAATAAAAGCCTATACTGCGACATTAACTGATTTAGAATCAAAAGATTACTTCACTCAATTACAGAAAACTTTAATATCTTTTGGTGCTTATCTTGATGATAGTATTTTAAAGATTGATGATAATGCTAATATTCTTGGTATTGCTCAAACTTTAACTTCTGCTACAGAGTAGGCAGGAATAGAAATTTCTGCAGAACTGCAAGATATGATTTCTAATATGATTAAATCTTATAGTGAGGCTATTGCTAAAGGTATTGAAGGCGGCATGACTAATGCTGAAAAAGAAGATTTAATCAAGAAAGCATATAATTTAGGTTTTGAGCCAGAGGATCTGTAGTTTAATGAAACTATAGATGGTTTAGAGTTAACTCAAGAATCCGCCATTAAAGTTTATAAAGCCTTATCTCAACTAGATAGGAAATAGAGTGTTAAGGCTTTAGATGCATTAACAAAACGCCTAGAAGAAAATAATGAAAAATATAAGACCACTACTAAACTTTTATCACATATTGCTGAATTAGAAGACCAAATTAATAGTGGTAAATATAGTGATGAAAGATTAAAAGTACTTAGAGCAGAACTTGAAATTGCTAAATAGATAAATGCTCAACGCTTAATTTCTGATGAAGCTGATTGGAATTTTATGAATAGTAATGCTCTTCCTGGTAGCTTTACTAATGCTATGGAATATTGGCAAGGATGGGCTGGAGCATCTAAGACATTAACAGAAGCTGGTATGAAGGGATAGATTGATCCATAGGCATTGGCTACAATGTTCTAGCATGTATATGAATTAGCCGATACTATTGGTGAACCGTTAACATTTATGGGATTATCTACTGATAAATATAGTTTTACCGGTTTACTTGATGCTCTAGGCGGTATAATTCAAATAGATGCAAAAACCGGTTAGGCATTATTAACAGCGGATAAATTAAAACAACTAGGAATTAATTTAACTCTTGGGGCTGAAGGTATTTCTAAAGGAGTTCAGGATGCCGCGAGTAAATATGCTAAAATGAATGGAGATTAGTTAAAAAATCTTCATGAATTTTATAATGACCTGGCTGATGTTAAAGATGCTTTAGATAGCGAACACATAGATTGGAATAAATACTTGGAAGGCGGCGAATTTAATTACTCTGAGTTTAAAACCGATTTAAAGAATAAAAAGGGTGCCCTGAAAGCATTTGATAATTTTGCTAAAAAAGTCAGTGTTGATGGGAAAAAACTATCTACCCTATTGACTGATGATAAGATTGGTGGTAAAACTGCAGAAGTAATGAAAAGCATTTTTACTATGATGTCTGCTGATGACTGGGATGCTACAACTGGATATTAGGATATAGCAGAGCATTTAGTTTCAAGTGGGTTCCAA
>Ga0247610_10000636_pt1 | contig 48066 bp, 73 predicted proteins | sample 174DNAGHGhighgp2_FD_193483 | JGI IMG/M metagenome (GOLD analysis project Ga0247610, IMG submission 193483) | Sheep rumen microbial communities from Palmerston North, Manawatu-Wanganui, New Zealand - 1742 DNA GHGhigh gp2 | ecosystem: Host-associated > Mammals > Digestive system > Stomach > Rumen...
ATAAGTAATACGTTTTACACCGTTATATCTAGTAACTGCTTCAACAACAAATAAACCAGAATCTGCGGCACTAATAACAAATTCATTGTTACTATCAACAGCATATTCATAAGGAAATTCGCTTGGTTTATTATCTGCATCATAGAATACTAAATTACCATTTTCCCAAGCAGTCTTATCAATTTCTCTGACCTTTAATGCAAGGTCAACAGTATCTCTGAAGTTAGCAAAATTATCGCCAACAACAATCTTGCAGTGAGCACCATCAGAAGGCATATCAAAAATAGTAGGAACTAATTTGCCACTCTGCTCATTCTCTCTCATCTTGGTTTCATTGTTTTCAATTAAAACAAGGTCAAAACCAGAAGGTTCATGAACAGTAACAGTAATGTTAGAAAGTTTAGGAGCAATCTTAGAAACTTTAATTAAATCAGAACGCTCAGAAATACTTACTGTATGGTTGCGCTCATTTGCAGCATATACACAATATGTGCCTTCAGCAGAAGCATTATTGCTTGGAATGTCGAATAACATATTGTCTTGATAACGCACCCATTCTGCATTATCAAAGTCATCAACATCGGGTTCACTTTCACCATCAGCAATAATGAAGGCAATCTTACCAAGTTCAGACTCTTTAATAATGCCAAGACGTGCATTTTCTAATGCCTTTTCAACATCATATTCTTCATTTTCAACATAGTCAGTAGCTTCAACAAATATAACTTTGTATTCACTATCAGCATAACCGGCTCTACCAAGTTTAATAACTTTTGGAAGTTGTTCAGCGCGTGCCCAGAAAATCATATGACCTTCACCAAGACCAAGACCCTCAGCCTACTCAACTTCACCAGCCTCAATTGGAGAACCATTCCATGTTAATTTTGTAATATCACTAATGTTGGTACCTAAATCAATACCAATCCATTTAGAAGCACCAAGACTTGCTTGATATGGGTCAGTAGAAATGAAAGCATTAAGATCGGCAAGATTACCAACAATCATAATTTCATTATCTTTCTGTTTAATCTCAATCATATCTTGGTTAGCTTGGCAAGCCTCAGCATTCTCATCGGCTGGAGCTACCATTAACTTCTTAGCAACGACTTCAACACCAGCAATATCATTTCTACTTCTGACATTCTTCTCATCCTTTGTGACAATTGCTTTCACACTTGGAGCATCATCATCAATAAATGTAAAGCCAGCAGCAATTTCGGCATCTTCAATCTCGTAACCTCTGTCAGCATCACTTGGAGCAATACCGGCAACGTTTAATGTTACTTCTGGAATAGCAGCATGAGGAATAATGCAGTGCTTACTTGGGACTGAACGACTAGAAGCACCCATGCGAACACCCTGCATTTCTACAAGATAATCACCAGCAGCATCTACTTCTAAAGAAGAACCAAGCTCAAAAACATCGCCTTCGGGGAGGTCTTCACCAGCTTCAATGCTTAATCTATTCTTTACACGACCTTCGCCAGTCCAATATACGATACCTTCTTGTGCAACAGTGTCTTTTGTAAGAACCCAGTCAGTCTCTACAGAAGGACCATCGGCTTCGCGCACGATTTCAGGCTCACGACCAACACTCTCACCATCAGCAAATTTCATGCCAGACCAAGTGTACTTAAGATTGACACCTTCTTGATTGGTGACTGCACCAACAGCTTGAAGCAATACTGTATCAACTTCATCATCGCCACTAAATTCAAAGTTTGCAATAAGAGGTAAGCCAGAAAGACCGGATACATTTTCTTCTTCATCCCAAATAACATTTTGACCAGTTCTCCAAATAGGAATTTCAACAGGTTCTACACTATCGGGAGTAAATTGAGAATTTCTAAGTCTATCGAATGTAGGACGCTTTAATGAAGATAAAATAGATGGATCTTCTAAGTATAAAGAATCATTAACAGTAACACTTGCTATCATTGTATTGAAAGCATAGCTATAAGTGTTATCTGCACCCTTTGATACAAATGCAACAGAGAAACTTAAAGTGCCCTTAGAAGGAGTCATTTCATTATCAATAACCCAACCAAAAACAATTTTTCCAGGAATATAAGTTTCATCTGGAGCTAAAGCGATAGAAGTACTAGTCTTAAGTTCTTTATTACGACTATCATTTACACCACGGAATTGCCAGTTGATAATAATATAGTCAGTGCCATCATATAAGTCTCTGGCATCAAAGAATCTATCAATTGCAAAGTATAAAACTTCTGCACAATGGTCACCCTTTACACCAACACCATTTTTAGCAAAATCAGCAGGAATATTGATAATACGCTTGTTTGCGTCAATTTGGAATAAAGGTTCATCTAAAGGCATTAATAAATATTTTGAATCATAAGCTTCACCTGTATCAGGATCAACATAACGGACAGGTAACTTTTGAATTTCTTTAATATGTCCATAATATGATTCAAGAGTATCCACTACGTCATCACTTTCAATTAAATTTTGCTCATGTAAGAGTCTATTAATTTCGGCAAGACGAGCTTCATATAAAGCTTTATTGCTTTTATCAACCTTTGAAATCATAGGTACTATCTTCCTTTCTTTCAAATTTTAGAGGGAAGAAAGAGATTTTCTTCCCTCTAATTTCATTTATAAAATTAAATATATAATTTACTCATTTTCGTCCAATACTTCTGACCATTCAGAAACACTATCTTCTGGAACTAAAACAGATTTTGTTTTATGAACACCATCTTTTGTTAAAACTTTTCCTTCATCAGCTGTTAATTCCATTTGACGAACATAATAAGTATCTTCTAAATGGACAGGAGATAAGATAGTCCCATTAGTTCCTAAATATAAATATAATACTTTTCTAGTCATTTTATTTCCTCCTTATCCATTACCAGTTAAAACATCAAGTTGTGTCGTTGCACCATCACCAAAGAAGATTTTTGCAACGCTATATCCATTAACTTCTTCAATTGCTGAGGAATATTTATTAGTATAGAATACAACAGCAGTGTGAATTTCATTTGAACTATTATTCATACGAATAATACGACGTCCATCAGAACTCTACCATGCCGCATAATATGTATCAATAGATAAGTCTAAAGCACTTACCGCCTCAGCTGAACCAATTTGGATAGGGATATTATTCTATTGGTTAGATAAGCAACCACGACACATTACGCATACACTACTAGGAACATAAAGAGTAGTAGCTGAACTATTTTCAATACCACCATTAAATGCTAGTACACCTAATACAGTTGTATTTTCTCCACCAAAGTAAGTTAACTCACTTAATGGAGACTGTTTACAAGCATTGTCACAAATTTGTCTTAAACTAGATGGGAAATCAATATAAGTTAAATTACTCATATTAGCAAAAGCATTTGGTCCAAATACTCTTATCTTTGTCCCAGTCTCAAAGTATACTTTATCAATATGAGTATCATTATTAAATCCTTGGACTTCTACGATATATTGATTATTATACATAGCAGGAATAGTAACAAAATGTTCAAATATCCAACCAGAGGCTGGCATTGCACGATATCCAGTTAAATTATAGCTGGTATCTACACTAGAGGCTGGAATAGCCATCTATGGAATACTATTATAAATTACACTATCATCATAAGTTGTTTGAGCAAATTCCCATGCTGGATAAAATACGTTTAATGGATCAGATACATCAACTTTAGTAGTACCAAATACAGCATAAAAATCTTTATTTGATGTAACAGTTAAACTATTATCAAAGAAATCTACTAAGTTTTCTGTATCATTAATACTATTCATACTATATCCTAAGAATGGATATACTGTTCTATTACTACTATTTAATGCAGTATTATTATCAGAGAATGGAACAATTTTCTTTAAAATATTACGATAAGAAGTGCCATATGCCCAAGTGTCAATATATGTATTACTATTGATATGGAATGTAATAGTATAAGTTTGTGCTTCTTGAATGAATTTTGCTACAAAATTCAAATCATCAGAGATTTGTCCAGAAATAATAGGACGACCATTAGTAGAACTACTATCAATTTCTATCCCATCTAAATCCCACTTATTAGCAAATGTATACTTTAATTCTTGAGTACTAGTCTTTTGTGGAATAATAAATTCACCATAAGAACTAGAATTATAAAATGCTTCTGTTAATGTACTGCCAATAGCAATTGGTTTAGACCAATAAATATTTCCATCACCATCATACAAATTAACATGTTTAATACTACTTGCATCAAATTCAAATGTTAAGTCAGGATAAATAGACTGATAATGCTCATATACTAATAAAGTATCACTTGGATCGACGGCTCCTCTAAATGTAACAGTACCAGTAACAGCACGCATCGTAGAAGTACTACTACCTTTATATTGAGGCTCAGCATTACGACTTAATAAAGTCTCTAATGCAGAAATACCTTTTAATCCATCAGTTGTATTAACAATATCAGAAGCATCAACAATCCATGAAATATCTCTTAAGCAATATCCCATAATATGATTACAACTTGCTTTTACTAATGGATAAGAATTAAATTGAGGCATACCTTCAATAGAAATAGTAGTTAAAGTAATTTCACTTGCATCAGTATAAGTATCTGTTGTAGAATCATATGTACCAATCGTGAATTTTTCATTTGTTAAATTAGTTTGAGTATCCATAACTAATGAAGTAATTGTAGTTGGTAAACGTAACTCTTGTAAAATACCATAGCTTGGTAAAGATACACTTGTAATACTTGAGCCACAAGCAAATACCTAAGTAATATTCTAGCACTTACTTAAATCTAAAATACCAGTAAGTTGTGTATTAGAAATATCTAATACTTTTAATTGTGGAGCAGCCGCTCCAATACTTAATGCACTAAAATTAGGATTGTAATATCCATTAGTTTTATTACCTAAAACGAGAGTTTCAAGTCTTGTTTCACCCGGGAATGAGAACAATCCTAAATATTGAGAAGATAAATCACCAAGATCTTTAATTTGACTTGCACCATATACATAAGTCTCAGTATCATTATATTTAGCACCTTCAGGAGCAGCAACTAAATAAGGAATATTAGCTTCTGCATACCATGGACCAGAGGTTTGACCATTAGTACCACCAAATGCTACTGCTAAATATTGATTATGTAATGGAGTTAAAGTATAATCATTATTTGGAGGAACAACGGCTAATGAATTTGCTAACCTATTATCAGCTTTTGCATAATAATCAGTATTAGCAGTATAAGATGCAGCTAATGTATATACATAATTGCCAATGTCACCAGAACGAGTATAATAAGTATTAGTAACAAATGTATCAGCATTGATATTTACAGCATAATAGTTATCAGCACCAGCTTCTGGAGTATAAATACGCATTGTGAATTTATCTGTTCTATAGTTATCAGATAAATACTTACCATCAAAGTAAGCAATACGATTCTTTAACCAGTATCTACGATGCATTGAACGGCTACCCTGTGCCGCATATAAATAATTCTTTGTACCAGCAGGTACAATAACTGGATTACCATTTTCATCAAGATTTAATCCATCATAATAACCACTTGCATATGGAGTAATATATTTATAATTAGCATCATAATTATACATGATTTCATTCCACATATCAGCTTGTACAGTATTATAGTTACGTAATAAGTTACCATAATTTAATCCACCATACTTTTGCATTTCATTATACATGGTACGAATATCAGCCTCAAAGCAAAGCTTTAAGTTATTCCATAATACACTAGCTTGACCATTAAATACATTAGCATCTTTATCTTCTACATTATAATCAAATTTATTATAACCATAGTTATTTAAGCCTAACATAGTATCCATATCATAAAAAATTGGATACCAATGTTGATTGTCCCAAGTTGCAATCATCATATTCTTTGCACGAGAGTCAATCATTAAAAGAACATGGCTTAATACATAATAGAATAATACAAAATTTTTATCAAAATGGTCTTCAAACTCATTTTTAAACTTTGCCAAACGATATTCTCTATTATCTAAAGAATATTGAACTCCAGCATAAGTTATTGGCTGAGCAAGAGCATTGCCTGTTGCTTCATCTGGGTTAGTTGAATTTACCCAAGCACACATCTAATAGAATGCCTCTACATCAGTACTTTCTTCTGGATAACGAGATTCAAAACTTGTTAACCAGTTAGGTGTCATCTCACCATCTACTTCAACTTCTTGATAAAATAAATCATGGAAGCTTAAACCAGTATTACCAACGATAAAATTATCAAGGTTAGAAGCATTATTTAAAAATTCATAGCAGTGAATAGCATTAACATATGGATGTTCAGCAGGATCTAAATTAGAAGTTGTACCATCATTAGCAATCCAACCAAAGTCTATATTACTTCCATCTGCTTCAATTTCTGACTCTTTCTCAGGAACAGGTAAGAAACCAAAAGCATTTTCAGAAGATTTATCCATATTAAGGTTGTAACGACCAATAAATTCAAAGTCATGCTCTTCATCTTCACGGAAGAAACACATAATAGGATAACCACGAATAGCAGTTAATGTCTTATAATTTGGATTCTTAGCATTATAATAGGTTTGACCAGGAGTATGGAAACCTAATGCTTCTAAAGCATCAAATACAAGGTTTGCAGTTCCTGTGTTGTGTGAGCTTGAACTCTCCATATAATCTGCTTTTAAAGTTAAAATATCAACAGGATAATCATTTGGATTTACCTAGAATAATACTTTCTTCCCATTTTGTTTCATTTTAAATTTAATGCGTAAATTCTTTACAGGATATTCCATAGAAGAAGTACCTTGACCATACATTACAACACCATTAATTAATTTGCCTTTTGATTCATCTACTGTAGATACTAAATCTACATTACGGCTTGGGTCAGTAGGAAATACAAAATCAAAATGGTCAACTATACGATAATCTTTCTTTGCTCTTGGTAAATGATTTGTACCATCTTTATTTGTTAAATAATAACCTTTGGGGTCTGGATCAGAATCTTTACCTTTACGACATTGTCCACCACCAGTAAACTTGATATATGGAAGAGCAATTTGATAATTACCACTTTCAATATTATTAATTGAAATTTTACCATTAGAATCTAATAAGCCAATATTACTATTATAGCATTCAGTTTTTTGCTCTGTAGTACCAAGTGTTGCAATATAATTCTCAAGGACTTGTCTATCAGTTAAATCTTTATTAAATACACGAATATTATAAATATCAACTGTACCAAATAAAGAATTAATTTTTATTAATGCAGGATCTGCTCCTGTAGTACTATTTTGTTTAATACTATCACTACTAGCATCAGTGCCACCCTTGTATTCAGTAATACCAGAAACAATACCATTAATATAAGTTTTAATCATAGGATAAGTTTCTGTCTTTTTCTGAATAACCCAGGTTAAATGGATGCGTTCACCCTCAGCAAATTTTGCTGTTAAACCTTGAATTTGAGTATTATATGCCTAGTCTTCTTCACTATCGCCTTCAATAATAGTACCACCGGTAGCTTTAATATTATGAGTATTAAATGTTGCAGCTTCACCAGTAATATTAAAACCACATAAGATATTTTCATTTGTATCATATGATAAACAAGTAATTAAAGGCTTTGAGTAGTCAGTCACATTTGAAATACGGAAATCTAATTCAATAGTTTTACCAGTTTCCATACCTTCTTTATTATTAGCATTTAAACCAAAAGGCTCATAGTCTGTAACAATCATAGAGGCACCAGAAGAAATACGCAACATATTCGCGCTTTCATCATCTAATAACCAACCATTAACATTACCCCAAACAAAATCTGATAATTCTGCATGATGACTACGTCTTTTATCAATCCAAACATTTCTACTACTTGTAATTTCATTATTATTACGACCACGAGCAGTAAGATTAAGCATTAAGTCAATATCACTATTATCAATAACCTACATAGCTCCATCATAAGGAGTTACATAGATATCTGTAAATGATTGAGTATGACCAAAAACATCTCTAACAATAACACTATGATATCCAGTGGTTTCAAAATATACATTATAACTATAAATATTATTATAATCTACTTCTTGAATATTTTGTTCACCATCAACTTCAATAGTAATTCTTGCTTTTTGGTTATCAATTATACTTTTTGCAATTTCAAAAGAAATATCAACACTATCATATTGATTTACTTGTCTAGTTGGTAAATAAGCAATTAAAACTGGATTTTCCCCATAGCTAATAACAGAATGAGATAAAATATTACTTGTAACTGTCTAACCACCGGCTGTACCACTACATACAATCTATAATTGATAAGCACCTAAGCCATTACCAATTTCATCAATTTCTTCAAAATTAAAATCTTGGCTTACTACAGAACCAGTTAAACTAGCTATATTTTTAGTTGTAGTAAAAATTGGAGAATTAGAGCCTTCAACAAAAATATCATAAGTAATTACAATATTTTGAATACTAGAACTACCAGTTGGAATAGCACGATATTGTAATGCTTTATTAGTTGCTTGTAAAATATCATCTCTATTACCACTATCAGCAGTTAAAAGTAATTTTACTTTGCGTAAAGTATATGTTGGAGAAGTTTTTCTTCCACCATAGTTATCTTCAACTATAAATGAAAAAGCAGTACCACTTTCAGAAATAGAATTGAAATAATTCTATAAATTAAAAGTAATAGTTCCAAAATCATGAAGTTCATCATCTATAAAAGTCTTTGAACCAATTGTATAAGTAATTTTACTTACTTTATTTCCAGTTTCAATATTTGAATGTACCTCAAATGAGAAACTTGGATTTTTTTCTGTTTCAAGGAAATACTTTGTTGAAACAGGGGCGACAATAGTTATAACACTAGTTGTAGCGGAACCGCCGCCACCTCCGCCTCCACCACCGGAGCCAGAGCCAGCAATAGTTAACTTAAAGGTCTTAACGATACCATTATTTACAGCCATGACTCTATAAAAACAGCCATCGCTATTTAAAATCAAATCATTTATGTTAGGAGTAGCATCGCCTTCTATATCAGCAGGAGTAAAATCAAATTCTACCTAATCAGAATCAGGTGGATTGTCTTCTGGCCATGTTAAAGTACCAAAAAAGACACTTGAATTACCGCCCATAGAGATAAAATCTTCTCCATCGCTATAATAGATTTTTCTTGTATCTAAAGCAAACCATAAATATCCAGGTAATGGACGACTTGCTTTTATAGCTGCTTCACTGCCTTTTACAACATTAAAAGGTAATTGTGCCATATCTATTACTATCTCCTTTCTATCCAAAATATAAAAATATAGGGAAAGAGAAAAGTATTAATTTTCTCTTTCCCTATTAGACTTTTCTCATTTATTTTAAAAAATGAATGATTTTATTTATCTAAAATTGACCTTAGAAAGTACCCCAAACAATATCAATATCTACAGTTGTAGCATTACCACTTGAAGTTGGGCTAACAGTAATAGAACTGCCAGAAGACTGTAATGCAAAAGTAGAAGAACCAACTGTGTCATTACCGGCATTCTTTAAGTTAGTAGCAACAGAAACACCATTTGTAAGAGATGATGTGGTTTGATTTAAACCATAAACAGATCTATCAAAAGTAATGGTCTTAGTAGCAATAGCAGTAACGTGACCATAAGAGTCTCTTGTTACACCACTAATTACAGAAATTTGACGATTTGCTTCAGTATCACTGCTAATATCAAGACCTTGAGTTGGAGTTGTATCTGTGCCCATAGTAGGGATAGCGTGATTGAAAGTAACAACACCGTCAATACCAGCGCCGCCAGCCTAGACAGAAGCAGTGGTTAAATCACCATTAGCAAATTCGATAACACCTAAATCAGTACTTGCTGCATCTTGTAATTTTACTTGTTTATCATTAGCGCTAATAGCAATCTTATTAGCCCCAGGAAGTGTCATTGTTGCACTGCTAATGCTAGTTACGTGGCCGGTTGAATTAACAGTAACAGCGGGGATGACAATTGAACCACCAGCAGCAACAGTGCCAGTAGTATTGCTACCATAAGTACCTGCAGTAGCACCAGATGTAGCGTGTGCAAAAGCAACAACGCCATCATCGCCAGTACCAGCAGTTGGAGTTACAGTAATAATGCCATCGCCACTAACAGTAGCATATTTATCAAATGTACCACTATCAGTACTTGCAATAATACCAACTTTTGCTTCATTGGTATTGCCAGCAGCAACCTTCATATCATAAGTGGTATCTGCTTCAGAATTACCCTGTACTAATGTCCATGCTAAAGTAGCAGAAGTAATGTTACCATTGGCATCTTCTGTACCAGTAGCAATTAATAAATCACCAAGATTTGCGCTTGCACCGCCCACAGTAATGCCAGAGTTAGATGTGCTAACTTTATAAGTATCGCCAACATGTACTCCATCAGCAGCTGCTGGTAGATCAGAAGCAGATGCAACTGTGCCTTTATATGTAAGAGCATCTAAGCCCTTCATCATATTATCAATAGCAGTCTTTGAATAGAATGTACCAATATCACCCTGGTTATTAATAGTTGACTGACTTGCTGTGCCACCAATACTGTCATAAACAGTAATAGTATTGTATAAAATAGAACCACTAGTTACTGAACCAAATTCAGTATTAGTCTGGTCTTGTAAAGAAACCTTTAGTTTACTCTTATCTGCACTGTCAACATCAACAGTTTTAATTGAATAACTTGGTAAAGTAATTTGCTGTGAAGTCTGAGCACTAATATGACCATAACTATCATATGTAGTAGAAGTAACAGCAGTGAAAGATTTTGAACTATTATCTAATTCAATTGCGGCACCAGTTGCAGCAGCTGTTGCGCTATTACTGTGTCCAATCTTTGCTATACTATTAGTACTATCCCAAGTAATACCAATATCTTTACTGGTGTCACCAGCAATCTTTAAGACATCACCACTATCAGCACTATTTACACGAACAGAAGCGGCTACTTGATTAGAAGTGGTTGTTCCATCGACATGCATTTGGACACTATCGCTACCAATGCCAGTAGAAATTGTAATCTAACCATTGCTTTGAGCAACAGTAACATTACTACCACCAACGATAGTGAAAGAATCACCAGTGCTTAATGCATTATTATTACTTGTATCTTTAACTTTTGTGGTAACAACTACAGTATTTGTAGCAGAACCATTAGCTGTACTTACATCAATATCAGCTTTATTAATAATATCAGTTGGAGCAATATTAAATACTTTTTCAAAAGTCTTATTGCTTTCAACATTTTCTTTATCTTTAATAACAAATCTTAAAGTATAAGGAATTACATTATTTGTAGAATCATAACTACCTTTTGTAATAGTAACATCACGTAAACAATCATTACCATCAACCGTATCTGGGTTAACTTGTGTCCAATGAGGAACACCATTAGTAATACTTGTTACAACAGCTAAAATATTACCATTATTACCACCGGCAGAAGTATCTGTATGGGTATTTGTACCAGCAATATAATAGAATTGACCAACTTCTACTTTTTTACCAGCTGAACCATCTGGTAAATCACCTACACTATCAACAACAGTGATAGATTTATTAAGTTCAACCAATTCATTAGTATTAGCATCAACAGCATTACCAACATAAAGACGATGGGTATCCGTAGTTAAATAAAAAGCACCATCAACAATACCAGTGGTTGGAAGGTTAGCTTGAAGACCACGTTTAAATAATACGTTTGCCATAACTTATTTCTTCCTCCTATAATTTTTTTTATGGATTTTGTTGGCTATATAATTCTTGCCAAATTACACTTTCTTTGATATTATTAATTTCCTCAACTAAAGTGCTATTTGCTGAAAGTCTATTTTGTAATTGTGTTAAATCACCGACTTCAGCCTCATAAGTTACTTTTTGTACATAATTTGTTAAATCAATTGAAGGAGTAGATACTAATTGTAATTCACCCTGTGAAGTTACATCAAATACACCAGCCTGAACAGATTTAATTAACTATGTAGATTGAATAGCCTCGGTTAATCCACCAACCTAGGCAGCTTGAATAACGAGTTCATCATTACTGTCTAATGTAATCGCATCAAGTTTTGTTTTTTGTTCATTCGTTAATAAACGATTATCGTTTGTTTGTACATAATTGGATAAATCTACGCCCCAATCACCAATCTTTTCGGGCGCACCATTAATTACAAAATATTCATCATAACCATCATTTACATCAGCAACATTTTTTGGAACAAGATAAATTGTATCATCTGTTGTTAAATCAATTGCAGCAACTGATTGTACGATTTCATATTTTAAATGACCCGCATTAGCAATTTGGCTTGCGATTTCCGCTTTTGTATAAACATTATCTGCTAAATCAGCAATGTCTTTGTATAAACCTGTGGCAGCTATACTTTCGGCGGGATTAGCAGGATGTCCTATCTGACTTTCTAAATCAGATATACGGTCTTCTAATAGAGAATTGGATAATTGTTCCCAATCTCCATCAGTATAGATATAAACGTCATTACCAATAACAGCAATATCTTTTTCACTAGGACTTGTAATTTCTGCTAAAGATTCAACAATAGAAAGTTTATCTCTACTTGCTGGTAAATCTTCGATTACTTCAGCAAGACTAACTGCCTACCATTGACCTCCACCAGTACTACTATTATATTGTAATAACATTCCATCTTCAAGTTCACCAGATGCACTTACATCAGTTAAGTCATCTAACGACATTGGACCGGCACCACTTACGCTACTAATAAGTTTAGTGCCTAAATATAATGAGCCAGAGACAGATTCATTGCTTTCATATACAAGATATAAAGTATCAGGGTCTTTTCTACTTAAAGCATTATAAGAAGATACTAGACCACGAGAAAATTTTACGAAAGCCATTATTTTTCTCCTTCCCTCAAAAATATCTTATCTATATTAAATTATAAAAATAATAAATAAAATTAATTAATTTTGCCCATTGGCCACAGGAGTAGATGTAACATAATTTGTTATTGAATTAGCATTAAAATCAATTCTAAAATGACTTTTATTCTAGCTATGCTCAGTGGCACTTCCAATTACTTTTGGAATATTCTCAATAAAACTATTTGGGTTTTCATCAGCACTATTCCAAGAGGATGTAAAATAATAATACATGCCTGGCTAAATTGTTCTGCCATATAAATCTTGAGAAGAATCACCTTTCATATCAGTTGCGATAGAAGTCAAAATACCTACAAGACCTTTATCATAATTACCAATTACATCATTTAATTTATCAGTATAAAATGGACGTAATCCATCATCTGTCATTGGAACACCATAAAGAGCATCATATAAATCACTAATTAATTGTCCAAAAGCATAAAGTTTTGTTTCTAATTTTTTACCATCAATATTACCTGCACCTTCTGCAGGAACCATTTCATCGTTTTCTAATCTATAATTTTTCCATGTCATATAGTTATAGTCAGAACTCAACATGTCACTATGAGAAATCGCATTTTCTACCTAGCCACCACCACCTTGAGTAGTATCAGGGTTTGTTGATTTAGCAATACCATTACCATCAAGATCTGTCGTCATTCTCCATCTATAGACTGGATCAATTAACTATTTAGCATAGAAATTTTCGCCCATATTACCAACATCTAAATGTAACACATTTGGCATTAAGAACATATAAGCATCTTCTGTGGAAGCTTCTACAACGATATCTGGATTATTCCAACTTTCATTTTGTTCCCCAGATTGATTTGTTGTGCCATCAGTATATTTTGGACTAATAACGCGCAAATCCATTCTAGGGACTGCTGCATTTAATTCAGCAACTAAAATATACTTTTCTAATTGCTCGCCACCTGCAGTATTAGTATAAATTTTTTGCCATACTGTACCATCAAAAGTATCATTATAAGCATCAATATCTTTATCAGCATTAAATTGATAACCTTTAAATACTTTTTTCTCTAAAGTATAATTATATTCATTATTACCCTGTGGCATAGGTGTTGGTGCCATTTCATATTTATCAAAATATGTCTAGACATCATCATCTGTTTGCTGTGGGTCTTTAAAAGTATATTTTACTAAAACATATCTACCAATATAGACATCATCGGTAGTACAAGCTGTTTCCATTGATACCCTATTGGGATAATATTTATCAAATACATAAGGACTTGATTGAACTCGCTTGATATCACCATAAAAACTCATTACGAATTCACCGTCCCTTCACCAGAATTACATAATACATCTACAATTAAACTGGCATTATCTACTTCTGAAATGCGGTCTAAAGAAGAACCATCAAAATATAATTTACTAATAGTAGTATTTGTATTTCTTAAATCCAACTCATACACGCCAGTATGGTCAATAATAATTCCATTAGAGAAATTACTAGAAATATAGAACTTTACACCAGGTAATGTCTATATACCAATTTTTACAGCTGAACCATAATCAGCTAATAAATTACTTGGTCTAGTTGAATCACTAGATAAACCAATCCAAGCATTTTCATCATTAGGAGAATTTTTTTCATTATCAAGACCATAATATCTAAATTGATATACTTTTGGTTCTACCTAACTTGTAGTTGCCATTTATTCCTTTCACTCCTTTTTATCAATAAATTCGTTCTGGAGATTTAATTGCAGTAATCTACATAATTCCATTATATGCTAAAGAAATATTAATTTTATTTATAACATAATAACCTGTTACTTTACTAAGTTCATCTTTAGTAGAAATAATGGTATTAGGCTATAAATAATAAATAGGAACGCTATTAAGATTAACTGTATCATTATAATAACTATATTGATAAAGCATATTATCAGCCTAGTCATGCACAGTTTTTCCTCTAATTGTTCTTACAAAGTTCTATTTAATATTTGATTGGAAAGAATTATAAAATTCTGCAAGAGTTTCCTCTGTATATCCAGACTCTGTAATTTTATTTGAATAATATTCAACTAATGCTTCATTCTTATTTTCTTGAGCTTTAGTTAATCCTTCATAATATCCAAGTAAAATATCTAAATTATCAGCTAAATATCCAGTCCCATTAGCATCAAGTATAAAATATTTATACCCATCTTTTAAGACTTTCATATTTTTATAATAAGAATATTCATCCCGACTACAATAAATAACATCAGGAGTATCTCTATAAATTATGGTTTTTATAGCAGAATCATTAATTGTTTTAGGCCGGTCACCTATAACTGATATTGCAAATTTACCAATACCCATTTCATCTGCTCTAAAGAAATCAAACCAAAATATTAAATTTTCGGGATTCTCAACCACATCTCTATTCCAATATTTATATTGCCCACCAGTATAATACTAATCTAAATAATTAGTTGCTAATACCTCAAGAGCCTAATTATATTGACTCTAATTAATAATAAAAGCATGCTATTCTTTTTCTGATATTTCTTCTTCTGGTTCTGTAATTAAATTAGTATGTGTTTCATAATATAATTTACGAAGTGAATAAATATCATATAAATCTTGCCAAAAACCACCAATAGAAGTAAAATCTAAATAATATTGTTCATATCCTGTGCGTCCATATGGGAATAAATCAATATTTAAATCTAGCCATGTATTATTTTTACGCAAATTAATTTCATAGTCATCTTCAGTGTGATGCTAATACCAATCATCTGCCATAATATGAATTAAATGACGCCAATCAACATCTTCACTAACAGCAAACTATCTTTTATGTCCATTTAAATTAACGGCATTTACTTCAATTATATTAGAAATAATTTCATCTGAAAAGTTTTCTATTCCATCTGGTAATATTGGTCTATAAACAAAAGAGGTTGTATAATCTGGATGATATCCCCAGGTTAAAATACTATTATTATCTAATTTATACTACTTAGAAGTGTTCCAAGAATTGATAATATAATATCCACGAGTATATTCATTCTAAGATCCATCTTCTCTATATGTCCAACCTTCATTTAATGACCTTAAATCTAAAAACTAAGCATAATGATGAACACATTTACCATGTCCAATAACAGAACTAATATGTGTTTTTGTTGTATCTGAATAAGCAACAACAACAATATCTGTATATAATGCACCATAAACTACTGAAGAATCATATTTTAATGCTTCTTGTAAAGTAGATACTGTTAATTGATCATTTTGAGTTATAGTTTTAATTAATCCTTTATCTTGGCTATAAGTTTGCATCATTGAACCATTATGAGTTAAATCAATACCAAATACAGACTAATAATAATTCGCCCAGTCATTTACTTCCCACCAACCAGTTACTTCTGGCATATACCCAGCAGGATATTCATATATATGTTTATAGCCTCCAGCACTCGCTTGTTTCGCCTAAATAGCTCTTATTAATGATTCACGACGACTAGAAGACCAAGTATATCCATTAAAATCTGTATACTCAAGTGGTATATTGTCAATTGCATATCGTCCATGAAATTTAATTGCATTTCCACTTAAATTTTTTCTTTCACCCCAAATAATATAATCATTTTTAATATTATTCATATTTGGAGTATTTTGATATTGAGTTGCTAAAGCAGAATCATCAAAAGTATAAGCTACTCTTTTTGATAATTCACTAGCTTCAATATAGTTATCATCGGTAAAATAAATAGTACCATTCCAAGCAGTTTTTACATAAGCAGGTTTTGCCTAAAAAATAAACTAACCATTTAAATCATAAAAATACTCATAGTCCCCCATCATATTAACTATTTTATCTAAAATAGAAGTAATAGAATCACCTGGTTGACCAATAAGTTCATCTGGATAAACCAATAAGGTCATACCATATCCTGCAACAGTATCAGGATTAATTTCTGTTACAGTATAATAAACTAATGGAGTTCCTTTTTTCATAATTTTTGTAGGAGTTTTTACCTCTTGTAAAATAGTGCTATTATTAATAATATCTATTAAAGATATATCATCTTCATCAACATAATTTCTAAACAAAATATTAGTAATATTTCCATCTTCATCTACTCTAATTGTTTGGCTTTCTCTTTCATCTAATTCAACTAGCTAATAATTATTAATTAATTCAGATTGAGTTACAAAATTAGTATAAATATCTCCATTATGTAATAAATAATGTTTGTCTTCATAAACACTGTCTAACATTTCTAAGGCATATGGGTCAATATCTCTAATAATAATATTAGAATATTTTTCTTGTCCAAATTGATGTAACATTTCTTGAATAATAATAGCAATAGGAATTTTTTGTTCAATTGTCCATTCAAATCTGTCACCAGGAGAGCAATCTGATACTAAAAATCCATAAATATCATTATCTTCTAAATTTACATCATATACATTTTTTCCACCTTGTACCATTGGTTCTGCACTTAATAATGTGGCTAAACCAATCCAATCTGTATCACTCTAATTAAATTTTATTTTTGCATTTAAATTTTTTTGTCCATTATAAGGAATATATGATAAAGATAAAATTTTCTTTGCTCCTTGAATATATTGATAATCACTACCATATCGCTCAACAAAGCCTTCTAAAATTGCCTCATAAGCATCATTATCTAAAAAGTTATTATATTCACCAGTGGGCCCTATATCAAATGCCTAATCAGAAGCATCTGTATAAGAATCAAAACGAACTGGGGCAGGTAAATTACCAGATACATCACCATTTAATAAGCAACCTTTATCTTTACCTGTTAAATTAATAGTATAATTATTAACTGTCTAAGTCGTTTTAAAATCAGTTAAAATAAATACTCCCTATGGAAACCAAATAATATCATCATATTTTGGTTCAACATTATTTTGTAAACCAATTTCAATTTTTACTTTTGTCGTTAAGCCCCAATAGACATTATTAATATTTAAGTTTTTTGCGCTTAAAGTAAGAGAGCAAATGCGACGAACCGCAGACTAACCATCAATTGTAACAGAGCCTGCGGTTACGACGCCTTCTATCTATTCTATTGGATGTTCATATTGATTTAGACTGATTACGTGTGCATAAATGGTACGGTTTTTATCATTATTTAATTTTATTAAAAAATCAGAATCAAGTAATGGGTTCATCAGCCAAATCTCTCCTTTACCTCAACTGTATATACATTAGCAAGAGCATCAAGATATTCTCTCCAGGCATCTTGTACTAATAAATTCTAATAATATGGACTATAACTCTCATTAACAGTAGCAGTAGCCATAGCAGTTGCTTCTTCTAACATCTGTAAATATTTTTTCTTATTTGCAGTATTAGAAACTTTATTATAATTAATATAAGACTATAAGAAATCTAAATATCCATCAAAAATAACATTATTCTAAAGTTGTGTTAATTGTAAATTAAAAAGATTTTTTATTTCTGCTAATCTATTCTATACTCCAGTATAGGTTTGTTTTTCAGCCCATAAAACTTCTTTAATATTATCACTTACATCGTATTCATCTAATGTATTAAGGTATCTTGCTCGATAATCTTTAAATATATTAATTTTACTCATCATGTAATTAACAATAGCATTAAAATCATTAATATAAGTCTGTAACTTTTCTTTCTATTCTTCTACTGAATTACCCTATTCAACAGCATTAAATAAAGTTTGCTATGTATCTAAAGCATTTTTAATTTTTGTATATTGATTATTCTCATTAACAGGATTAATAAAATCAGCAAAAGGAGATGTTTCTTTTAAATCTCTAATAGTATCTGCAATAATTTCTTTTTGATCAGCAGATAATTCATTAATATGTTCATCCCTATAAGCAAGGCAAGAACAAATTTCCTAATAAATATCATAGGGAGATTGTCCAGTCTACGCATTTGCAGTAAGATAATCAGTAACATATTGAACCACCATAGCTTGAATATCTACTTTATTTGCTACTGAAGTATCTGCTCCTGGTAAAGATGCATATATATTCTTTTGTTTAATAGAATTAAGAACTTTATCAATTGTCCAATCTGAGTCTAATAATGCAGTATCTATAATATTTTCTAATTCATGTCCTATTTTATTAATAATCATTTCACTATTATTATATCCAATAGCTCCCAATTCTAATGAAGTTTTTAAAGTATCAAAATTAATACCTTTTGTTTTTTCATAAGTCATTGGAGAATAAATACTATTATAAGTATTTTCTCTTGTCTTGGCGCTACCGCCATTGTCTAAAGCGATATTTAATGCCGAAAAAGTTTCTTGAATTTCTTCAATAATACTAATAGTTGTATTATTAATAAAAGGAGTTTGTAATAATATACAATTTTGATTTAAAGTAATATTTTTTTCTGGGTCTTCAGCTTGTCCAAGATATTTATCTAAATTATAAAGCACATAAGCATTTTTTCCCAAAGTCTCAACATATTCGGGTTCACTAGATACCCCAATATTTGGTAATCCATCAAAGTGGAAATAATTTTCCCAAAGAGTAGAGGTAATAGCTGTAGTAGCTAAAGTATTAATATCATTCTCAGTTTTATTTACTAACTAATATAATTTTACACTATCTTCCGGAGCTAAACCTTTCCAAGTTTGACTAATAATATTACCATTAGCATCTTTTTGTATATTATAAAAAATATCACTATGTAGATTTTGTTTAAAATCATCAGTTTCTAAATTTTCAAAGAATAGCGCCTATCCTTTTTCATTTAATAATTCTAAATACTAACTAACATAAACTTTATTTTCTAATTCATCTAATAAATTATCTACAGTTTCAACATTTGAATTAAAATTACTAATTAAAGTATTAATAATACTAGAGAAATTATATCTATTAGATCTTTGAATATGATAAAGAAAAGATTCAATATTCTATTTTGCAGCATCTCTTGCTCTTTCTCCATCTTGAGTTACTTCATTAAAAATATACTCTTTAGTATAGATTAATGGATTCCCTTCTGAATCAAAATTATTAGCATTTGTAAAGAAAGCCTAATAATTAGTACTAGCATTAGTAACGCTATTACCATAAACTTTTTTATTAGTATCACTAGTATAAATTTCACCAAGAGATTCCATTAATTCAACATCAAGCATTTGTAATTGTAATAACACAATATTAACAGCATTTTTTTCAGTTACAAAATACTCTTTTAATTTATCAATTTGCTAACTACGGGCATTTTCTGTTAAACGTCCAATTACTTGTTTATAATTTTCATAATCTTGTAATTGAGCTAATAATATATTATATTTATTAACTAAATATTCACCACGTTGTTTTGCTGTGCTTGCCGCAATATATTTTAAAATATTTGCTTGCGCTTCTTCTTTTATATTAAAGTAAGCATTTTTTAATGCCCTAAGCGAAGAATTTTCATTTTCAATTGTATAATCTATATATTGCACCCGGAAAATGGTTTCCATAACAACGCCATTTCCAACTGTAATATAATCTGGGACTTTAACATTCTATAAAGTAATGTCTCCAGTTTCAGCTAAAGAAACTACAACTTTTTCTTCTCCATAGTGGAATGTTAATGTTGGGTCATATTTACCATAATCTTCTTTAATAACAGGTAAGTTTGGTGATAATGTTTCTTTTTGCCACCAGCCCATCATATGAGCATATTCTTGATTTTCAGTACCTACTGCTAAAGCTTGTTGTTCATATAACCATGGATCATAAATACCATAAATTTTTACCCACCAGTCTGAACCACTAGAAGTAGATTCAGCATATTCCTTCCAATCATTAGCAGGAATAGCATCAGGTACATAAACTGAGAATAAACAGAAAATATCTTTATTACACTTAGAAATCATAAACTCAACAATTTCCTAAATACTCATAGATTTTGTAATTTCTTCATCTGTTAAATTTCCTATTGATTCAACCCATTTAAATGTAGATTCTGGCAAAATAGATTTTCCTCTAATATATCCTTGTCCAAAAGGAGTAACATAAAATTTACTAGTTGCTTGAATTGCAGTATCTTCACAGAAAATAGGAATTACCTCTCTCTTTCTTGCATGTAAATGCAAAAGTTCAGAGACATGTAACTTTTCTCCCTCACCTTCTATTAAATCTACATTAGGAGATGCATAATATTTCCCTCTTGGTTCTTTTACAGTAGTTTTCTTAAAATAATCATCTACTGGTCCAACTATCTAATCACCAATTTGTGTATGAGTATTAATTGATGCAATAGTATCAAATGGCTAGTTTGCATAGCCAGAGGTTGCAAGTAATACTGTACGAGGAAAGTCTCCCAAATCTTCATCAATAGGTAAAATTGCAATACCAACAATAGGCTTGCCTTCATCATAAATATAAGTACCAGTTGTACCAATCATAATTTCAGTTGGTACAGCCTAACCTTTTATTGTAATACGGATTTTATCACCTGGTGCAAAACCCGTACATTGAAATCCTACTAAATCTTTATTATCTAAATTTAAATTATAATAACCAGTAACAGTATTATAATTTTCTGGCGCAAATAAACTACTAGTATCTTTAGTAAACCATTGCTATTCAATTTCATTAATTTCATTTACTGATAGAATACCTAAATCCAATAAACTTTGATAATTAAAATCAGCAATTTCATAAGCAGTACAAGTAAACTCGTGAATCATGCGCCCTAACTCTGTTTTTGGAGTGAGACTTACATTAAGTAAGCGTACAATATAGTTACCTTCAGTTGGTGAACGGAAAAGTTTTGGCTTCCCATCAGTTAACCAATCTAATACTGCCAATTTAAAATAACGTTCTGACATTACATTTTCAGAAGTTAAATCAGTTTTACTATAAGTTATTGGTTCTTCATAATCACTACCTTCAAAATCATCAACAGTTTTTTCAATTTTTTTATAAAGAGTCCAACCACCATTTAAATAACTTTCTATTTCTGCAATAGTTGTTAATGGAACATAACTCATATAAGTAGTTGTACTAGTAATTGCTGATAATTTATCTTCATGTCCACTTACATTTAAACTAGGTTTTGTCTCAGGTTTATAAATATATAACTATATATTATTATTAATTGCCTAAGTAACTTCACCCTATGTAAGTGATACATAGTCAATATATTTATTTTTATCTCTTGGCTATTTATCTGGCTCAAAACGAGCTAATTTCATTTGTGCATAATCTTCATCATCAATAAAGAAAAATGCATTATCTTGCTAAAATGAAATTAAACCAGAAATAGGAAATTCTTTATAACAAACATTACCATTTCTGAAAATAAATGGATGTTTACTACCAATAGTATCAATCTTTTGTTCCTATAAATCATTTTTAAATGAATTAACTTTAGGATTAAACTTAATCTTTAATTGGCGTTTACCATCATATAAAAACATATCTTCAAAATCGGCAGTGATATCATTATAGATAGGTTTACCATCTTCTAATAAAATTCGTCCATCATAAGGATTGCGTTTATATGAATAAACTTTTTTTGAATAAAATTTCTATCTATTGAATTGTTGAATAGCATAACGATAAGTTATACCTTGCTCAACAGTATAGTCATAAATAATTTTTGTATAAGGTTTTTCATTAGCTAATCTAAAACGACGTACTTCTTGCCAAGTACGAAAATTATCTTTAGATGAGCTTCTTAAAATAATGAAATTACCACTAATAGCTTTATTTGCACCAGTTACATCAATATTATTTGCAATACGGTCATTTAAATCTGGATAAATTTTTATTAATCCTTCTTCCCAAGGTTGCCAATCTGGAAAACCACCTGTAGGAATACCACGATTATAAGTATCTTTCTCTAACCCAGTACTTACCATTAAAGTAATATCTTCTTCTGGATCAATAGATTCAGCTACGATAACATGATATTTTGGACTAGAAACTGCTAATCCATTAATTGTAGTAATACTATATATTAAGAAATAAGATTCACCTTCATTTAATTCATGATAGCAATAATATTCATCAGTAGAAGAATTGGAATTTACATCATTACTACTATTATGTAATTGTACTCCAGTATCATCTAATAAATTATTTTGGCTATCAAATAATTGAAATCTATATGAATATACTTTTTCACTGCTATCACCAGTGCTAGTATCTTGAATATATTCACCTAAAATTTCATTTGTGAATATATTTACATCGTTTGCTGCATAATTAGCAATAGCAACAGTTGGTTTTGCAACACATTTAATTGTAGCAACAGTAGACCAATAGCCAATAATACCTGTTACACCAATAAAAGCGAGTTGCGCTTTATAATATTGACCAACCTTTAAAGCATTAAGAGCTTCTGGATTATTTTCTGCTGTAATTGCAAAAGTACAAGTTCCATCATCAAGACTATATGCTAATGCAATACCTTCACTTAAACCTGTATTAGGATTTATTTCAATATTTTCTGTAATTACATATTGATTTGTTGAAATAGTACGTAAACGTAGAGCAATGCCCGCAATTTCAGCATTAGCAACAGCACGATTTAAATTAAAACTAATATTTATAGAGGCACCAGTTTTTTTACCAGTAGTATCATATGATAAGCAAAATGCAGATAATACTTCTTCAGTTACTGGTGGGTATAATCTAGCCATTATTTTTCCTCCTTTTACTCAAAAATGCGGTTTATACGTCCTCCACCATCATGGCGTAGGTATAAACCTATGATGAAACGTCGCTCTGTCCCAGCGATTCGTAATAAATAAACTTTATCTCCAACCTCATAAGTTGGATTATCTGAATATACAGTTTCTTCAAATTGATTATTAGGAGAAACTTTATATATTCCATTAGCAGCATTACGAGCATCTATAACCTCAACAATCTCTGTTATATCATAGGGTAACCTACGCACTCGTTCTGCAATGATAGTATCAATAGAGCGAAATAAATTTTCTGTGTAGTCACTTTCTTGCATAATGCTACTCACTCCTTTTTCTCATATTTCTATAAAAATATCAAAACTGAGATAAAATAATTATTCTATATTGACCAATATAAAGGGGAATAAAAAAATAGGAGAGACATTAAAGTCTCTCCTATTTTTGTTAGAATTTACTAGTATACATATCCTAGAAAGTCATTGAAGACATATTTTTACGATTTGCATATTGTGATGCTTTATTAATAAGATTATCAAAAGCAAGTTCAATTTCATTATGATCAGTTACATTTGGGAATGTAGCATCAATATGTATATCTTGCTCTAATGCCTATGATTTCATATCATCAATCCATGGAGTAATAATACCACCTAATCCTTTACTAAAAAGATTAGTCTATAAATCAATTGTACGAAGAATAGCTGTTGCATCTAAAAAGTTTTTAGTATCATCTTTATTTAATACTAACTCTTTCTCGTCTAATATTGCCATACGCCCCTCTGGACCCCAAGCTCCAGTATATCCTCCAGTTGCCATACGTTCCATAACCAAATTATTTTTCGCATTATGTACAACTAATCCATTTACTAAAAATGTATGACAAGTTTCTACTTCAATATTATAAGTATCAAAATCATCCGGAATATTTTTTTCCTAAATATCTACAATCTAAATGATATCATTACTAATATTAATAATAGTATCTCCAATATTTAACCAAGTTGCTATTGTATTATGTTCAATTAATGAATTTTCAATATCACGAGATTTCCATCCTTCTGTAGTCAGGATAGGATGGCCAGGAGTCATATTTAGGACTAATCCATTTGAAAAAATTACTGAAATAACACGAGGAGTATGATGATGCACATAAGATTTAATAACCTAATGAATTTCAAAAATTCTAGTTTGTTCATTATAAGCATATACATAATCATTAACTTGAATATCTTCAATATTTTTAATTGAATTATCAGCCATAATTATTTGAGTGCCTGCTTCAAAGCACCCTCCTCCAGTGCTGCCTCCTCCTCGATATGAATACCACCATTTACGTTTTTTACAAATTTGACAAGTTCTAGAATTATAATGTTTATCGTCTTCCCAGTGATCTCCGGCATCTATAACCCACTAATGGTAACCTTCATCTGTTTTATATTTAGATCCATCTGTATAAATAGCATAACGCCAATGTTTATTATCATTACTTTCCCAATCACTATATTTTGAGAATACTTTATTATCCCCTGAATTTCCGCCAGAGTCTCCACTTCCTTCACCAGAAGATCCTGTATCACCGATAATATCTCCAATACTAATATTAGAATCACTACTATGGTCTGGACCTTCATATTCTTCTCTATTAAGAGCATGTAAAGCTTTTAATAAATCAGCCACTAACTATTCATTTGCATCAATAATTGGTTGATAAATTTCTAAAAATTTTTGCTCAAATTGTGTAGCTACTTTTAAAATTTCATCAAAGGTATCTTTTGCATTCTAAATCTATTCTTTACTATCTAATAAATTACCTTCAGATTCTTCGCTAATAACAGAAGCAAATCCATGAATAACAGTAGCTAAATCTTCTCCAGACTCATTAAACCATTTATTAATAGCATCCATAGAGTCTTGATATTCTCCTGTAGCAGCCTCCATATCATGATTAGTTCCTTCCATGGCAGCTTGGACTCTAGCAAAAAACTCATCAAGACTTTCATTGCCACCAGTAATTGAACTTAATAAAGTTTCACTAAACTAATCAAGAATATCAAAACCTTCATTACCATAACGTAATCTAGCCTCTTCTTCTGTCATACCTGCATCTTCAAGAGCCTTAGCTAATGCTTTACGATAATTTTCAATATATTTACTTTCTTGCTCTAAATATTTAGCAATAGTTTCTTCAGAAGCTCCAGAAGAATAAAGCTCCTATAAACGAGCTCCAACACCCGTAATTTCTGACATCATATCATCAGATAAAGCAGCAACACGTTCTTGAGTAGCTTTTTGTAATTCATAGAATTTATCATCAACAGCCTATTGTTTTGCGATTAAATCATCATCATCTGCAGAACTTGTATAAACATAACCCCAATTCCCATTCGCATCTCTTTGAAGTCTTACTTCACTCTTATTATTACGAGCATCTTCAAGTTCCATTAATGCTTTTTCATATTCATAACGTTTAGCAAAAATATCTAAATCATAAGAACTCAATTCTACGCCATTTTCTCGAGCATCATTAAGTTCATCAAATAATTTTTTTAATCCTTGATTTTGTTTATTGCCGGCCCGAGCAGCAGCATCTAAATCTTTTGTAATAGAACGCTATAATTTTTGAATTTGATAATATTTTTCAAAATCTTTTACATAAAAATCATCATTTTTCTTTTGCTAATCCCAGGCTTTCTAAAGTTCATCAGTGGTACCATACATACCAGCAATAGTTGCCTCATATTCATCAGCGGCATCCTATAAAGCAGTTTCAAACATATCTTTAGCCTGCTATAAGCCAGTTTCCCAAAGAGATAAAAGATTCTATTCACTAGTTCTTAACTCTTCTTCTGCTACTTTAAGTTGTTCTTCCCATTGCTTTTTTAAAGTTTCATCTTGTGTGTCAGCAATTTTTTGACGCAATTCTGCTACTTGAGAATTAAGACGACGATAATTTTCACGCTCAGCATCAATATTATTCTATGTATTATTAAACATTGCCGCATCTATTTCTTTCATAGCAGCTCGCATTTCTGCAGAAAGTTTAACACCTTGTAAATCAGTAATATTTTTCAAAGAACTTAATAATGAATTATAATGATCAAATAAATCAATAGAAGAACGAACATTATCATTTAATTCACTAAAAGCCTCTCCAAATTCTTCAACGCCTTTAGTTTTAAATTCTTCAAGTTCTTCAATATAATCAAGAAGATTATCCATATATTCTTCTAATTGTTTACCAAAATTATCATTAATATCAAGAAGATCTCTTTCTTTATTAGACATAGCAAGCCAATCTTCTAATGTATAAGCAGTTCCATCAGCTTTAGTAATTTTATTTCCTTGACTATCAGATAACTCAGTAAATAATCCATTAATACCTTCTTTGGTATCTTCTATCTTCTAATTTATATGTCCAAGTTTCTATTCAGTTAAAGCAAGAACTTCAGCAGTGTGATAAATATTATCATCAATACGCTTAATATAATGGTCTAATAATTTAATTTCGCGTTCATCAAAATCAATTTTTAATTCAGCTTTAGTAGTAATTTTTTCAAGACGAAGTTCCATTTCTTGATAAAGTAAATCTTGCATTTCTACATTAGCTTCTTGTAATTTATCAAGAGTCTCTTCATACTGCTACAAAGCTTTCCAAACATCTTGAGCATGCTCGTCTTTATCTTCTTCCGCTGCTTTACGATATTTTTCTTGAAGTTCTTCAAAATTAAGAAGATTACCATTTTCATCAATCTAAAACTCTCCAGCTCCTAATAATTCTTTAAGACGTCCCGCATCAATTTTTAAATAATCTTCTGCTTCTTTAACTAATTCTTTTTGACCTTTAATTAATTCATTAGTAGCATCAATTTCTCTTTGAATAGCTTCAAGTTTATTTGTACCATAACAATTTTCTTTTATTTTATCTAAGCGATCATATTCACGCTATAAATCTTTTAACTAACGAGTAATAAGATGATAACGTTCTGGTTCGTATTTACTCGTTTTAGCATTACCAGCATTAGCTCCACCTTTTTTACCCCAAGTAACTTTATTATATCCTACAGAAAATCCAGGAATCTCCTACATAGCAGGATTTTCTTCTAAAATCTATCTTGTTTCAGCCGCAGTATAAATTTCATCGTTTTTATTAATATAAGTACGTGTACGTCCATTAATTCCAGCCAAATAAGGCTATCCATTATGAATAAATAATTCTGGACCAAGTTCGCCAACTTCAGCTAAACCTTCATACTAACCATTAGAATGCTTACCACCCGCAAAACCTTTTGCATTATTATAGCCAGAAGCACTTTCAAGCGTAGGAGGTGGGCCTGGACTTCCCCAATGAGTAGGAATTTCTACCGAAGCCTCAGCAGCCTTAGCCTTTGCTGATGAAATTACATCATCTAAATTTCCTTCAGTAAATTCAACTTCAATGCCAGTCATAGCTTCAGCAAAAGCCTTAGCATAAATATCTGCTGAAGCTTTTGTTTGAGCTTCATTATTTTTAAAATCTTGATAAGCCAACATAGTCTCAGCAGAAGATTCAGTTCCTTTTCCATAATTTTTTTCTACCCATTTTAAATAATCTTCATTAGCATCACTAAATTCAACTAAACCTTTTTCTGCATCATGATAACTACCAATTAAACGCTAATTAGATTCATCAATTAAACTATTTGCCTAAGAAGCAGTAAAACCAAGTCCCATATAAGCTTTCTATAGTTCATTAATATTTCTATATTGACCAGTAGCTGAATTTTCACTTATAATATTATTTTGATCTTCAGTAAGAGTATATGTTTTTCTTTTTGCTTTTTTATCTAGATAAGCCTCAAGACCTTGTTCTCCTGGCTAATCTTTCATTGCATTTTGTAATGTCTCATAAGAAGCATTTGCATAATCAAAATCTTTACCTAAGTCAATAAGGGAACCACTCATGTCTTTAGTATCTTGTCTAAAACGATTGGCAAAATCATCAAAAGTTTTAATATCTTCAAAACCTTCAATTTTTGTTATTAAATCCCCATATTGATTATAAAAAGCTTTCAACTCAGCTGCAGTTAAATCTTTTCCATTCGATAATGTTTCAACTAATTTATTATAACCTTCCTGTGCAGCCTCTTGTCCCCACATATCATGAGCCCAAGCATCAGTTGTAGCAAATTCAGCCGCCATCGCCTCAGCCATATCTCTTGGAATATCAAGATTATTTGCTAAATAATCAATAAAATCAGACTAATGTGCAAACATTTTCTAAAAAGCAACATCATTATCTGTAACTACCTATCCAGTAGTCTCATCAAAATGCATCAATGCGGTTGAAACACCATCAATCTAAGCAATGACCTAGCCACCATCAAAATTCTTATTAAATGCATATTCAAACATACCACTAAGATTACCGCGTTCTTGAATACTTTGCATAGCAGCAATTTCAGCAGCAAATTGTTTATTAAAATCATCACTAATTTGTTCAGGAGTCCAATTCTTTTGGTCTGTCGCCATTTGAGCCCAATCTTTATAAGCCTAAACAGAATCTTGACCAAATAATTCTTTCCAACTCTATAATAATGGCTTATCAAGTAACATTCCAGCTCCTTGACTGGTTTCAACCTAATCAGCTAATCCTTTATAAAATTTACCAACATCATTGATACTTCTATCTAATTTAAAATTATCAATATGTTCATAAACACCAGCTAAATTAGCCTCAAGAGCTCCAGCGGCACTCATAGCTTGAAGCAAACCATCAGTAACCTAATCAATGCCAATATCTCCAATTTCAATTGATTCAAGAATATCGGCAAGTCCCTAAGCATTTACTCCGGTAATATCTAAAAATTTAGATAACTATTTACATCCTTTTGAAGCAGACGAAATAGATTCAGCACTAATTTCTCCTGTTTCTTCAAAAGTTTCTTTTAAATTTTCAAGAGTATCTGCAAATCCTTCACTACCATAAAGTTCTTCTAATAAACCAGCAGATCCACCAATAGAATCATAAATTAAACTAGCAGTATTTTTTAATTGTTGCTTTAATTCTGGCTAATTATCTCCTAAATTATCAATTGCAGTCTATAAACTAAATAAATTATCAATATTACTATTTGACCAATCAATACTATCTAAAGCATCAAGAAGATCAGAGCCTCCATTTTTCATTTCTTCTGTTAAAGCAGAAAAAATATATCCAGCAGTATCCGCTCCAAACATCTAACCAAACATATTAGTATAAGTAGATAAAGCTTGCAACTATTCTGTAGATAATGTATCTCCTAAGTGCATAAAACCTTCAGTATTTAAATCTAAATTAGTCTATGCTAAAACACTACGCTATAAAGCTGCAGTAGCATTAGCCTATTGTTTTAAAGCCTACTCTGCTACTAATTGTTCTGCCTAAATGATACTATTTCGTTCATCTTCTGTTAAACTCTAATCTGCTTCAAGCTCTTGAATACGATCTAAATAAGCCTATCTAATATCGCTTCCAGACATCTAAGAACGATTTTCATATTTTTTCATATCTACTTTATCAAAAGCAGCATTAAGTTCTTCATTCTAAGCAGCTGCTTGACGTTCTGTTTCTCGCCTTAAAATATCTGCATTAATTCTTTCAGCCTTTTCAGAATCACTTAATAAATCCCATCCCGCCTAACTAGTTAATTGCTAATAAGCTTCAGAAGCTGCTTCTTGAGAACCTAAAATATCAACTAAATAATCATTATATCTAGTCATACGATCTTTTAGATCATTATTTTTATTTAATTTAATTTTTTCGCCTTTCGAAGTAGTAACTTCTGTAATGTCAGATGTAGTAAATTCAAGTGGATTATAAGCATCAACCTAAGCATCAATTTTTAACTAATCAATATCAGAAATTTGCCCACCATTTCTCATACGAGCTTGATCTTCTAGCACTTGACGATAAGAATCAGTCATCCCACTTGTTTTAGCCATACGACGCTATACTTCTTGTGGATTATTTGCATAAGCAATAGCTAATTCAGCAACACTTGAATATCCATATTTTTTAGCTATCTATTCTTGTTCTTTTTGGTCAGCTTCTGATAGATGAGTTGCTATATGCCTTTGAGCTAATGCTTCATCAGAATAAGAATATCCTGTAGTTGCATTATGAATAACTCCATTTTCATCTTTTGACCAATCAGAATAATCCTCTAATGCTGCTGCAGTATTATACTCGTTTTGGGCAAATTTTCTAGAATCATTTATTGCCTAACTTACCTATGCGATATCGACAAGATCTTTTTTTAGCTCACGACGTTGAACTACAACATCTCTATTAAATTCAGCAACATGTAGCTAATATTCTGCTTGTGTAATTTCAGCTTCTTGCTACTAAGCCACACGCTCTTCAATGCCAGGATTAAACTAAATGGCACCTTGTCTATTAGTATAATAATCTATTCCTTCTGTTAACCCATATTTTTCAATTAATTTTTTAGCTTCTGCATTAGCCTAACCTAATGCTGTTTTAAACGCATATGTTCCTTCAGTTAAATTATTAATTTCATCTAATAATGTATTATGTCCTTTAAAATCTGTAAAAACTTCTTGGTATTTTTGTCTTGCACTCTACAAATCTTTCTAAGCATTTTCTACATTATTATTTAATCTTTCTATCTTTTCATCTTCTGATTCAATAAGACTATCAATACCTTTAATAATAAAAGGTAAAGCGATCGTAATAGCAGATAATACTGCTCCAATCCATCCTGCGGATTTACTTGCTATTCCAAGACCTTTACCAAATAATTTTACGGCACTCGTCATAGAGGTAAAAGCCATAACTCCATTCATTCCAATAGCGCCTACTGATCCCATTAACTATTGAGTTAATTCAGAAGCAGTAGATGCTCCTTTATTATAGGCTTCAATACTATTAACCAGTCCTTCAATTCCACTTGAAACTGCTAAACTACTAGTAATACCCATAGCCGCTTTCTAAACTCCAGTTGCAATTTCCATGCCTCTATTATTCTATTCAGAAAGCTTTCGAGCTGTATCTTTTTTTTGTTCAACTTCTTTATTAATACTTTCTTTTTCTTGTTTTGCCTATTCTCCAGCTGCTACTTTTTTAACATAATCTTTTGCTGTTTCTTCTGTTACTCCAAGATCTGTTAAACGTTTTTGATAACCCTCTTGTTCTTTATCCCAAGCAGCCTATTTTTCAGCAATTTCCTATTGCTTTAATTTTTTCTCTTCTCCCTCAAGGCTTTCTGCCTCTCTATGGAGTTCTGCCATTTCCTTTGCATGCTTTCCCTCTGCCGCTTCATATTTATCAAAAGTATCTTTTAATTTTTTTGAATCAATTATATCAAAGTCTGAACGATCTTTCATTTCTAATTTAGTTCCCATAATACGACTAGCAGGAGATAAATTCTATTTTAAATATTGACTAGAGGTTAATAAATTATCTTCTTGTTTTGATAAACGTTCTCCTCTATTATATTTTTCCATTGCTGCTTGTACTTTATTATATTCAGTATCTGATGCTTTTACCTATTTGGCATCAGCAACAGCTGTAGCTCTAGCATATGCTGCATCTAATCCAGTAGATTCAACTTTTCCCTAAGCCTATCTCTACTATGTTAAACTATCAAAATAATTATCTAAAGCCATCTAAGCAGACATTTTTTGTTCAGGAGTCATAAAATCAACATTATTACGATACATCTACTAATAAGATAAATAATTACCTAATCCAGTAGCTTGCTCCTATTGTGCTGCACTAATTTTTTCTCCAGGTAAAGCTCCAGCCATCATAGTTGCTGCATTACTAATAAAATTATTACGTGCTTTTTCCTGGTTGGTAAAAATACTTTTTACACCAACAGCAGCCTTATATAAATTAGTAGCAATTTGTCTGCCAAAAACTCCTTGTGCTATAGATCCAAGACTTAATAATACCCCTTTTACTCCACCTAATCCAGAAATAAACTAATTAATAAAATCTAAAATTTTTGCAAAATTATCAGTTAATTTAATAAAAAACTAATCATTTAATAAGGCACTATAAATTGTTTCTGCTGAAGCTCGTACTCTTTTTGAAGCAGCTTCCCAGCTTTTTTCATAAATTTCTTGTTGCTACTAAAGGGTCCCTTCTGCATTTTTAGCAATGTTTTGATTTTCTTTAAAGAAATCAAAATTATCCATTAAAGCCATAATGGTTGTATACTAACGAACACCACCGACTGTCTACGCTACAGCAGTTTTTTGAGCATTGGTTAAATTTTGCCATTTTTCGCCCATATCCATAAGAATATCATCCATTTGACGTAAACCACCAGTAGCATCTAATACCTCAACCCCAATAGTTTTTAGGGCTTTAGAATATTTAGTTAAATTAACTCCATCATCTAAAGTCTCTCCAAGAGATAAGCTTTGTAAACGAGAAAATAATGTTCTTAAACCAGTACCAACAGTATCAGCACTCTGACGAGTTGTTGCAGTAATAGTGGCTAATGCAGCAGTAGCATTTTCATAACTAAGACCAACAGTATCAGCAATAGCAGCAAATTTTTCCAAACCTTTTGAAATTTCAGCTGAGCTAGAAGCCGTTGCTGCACCTAAAGCAGTAATTACATCAGCATAATATTCTAAATTTTCTCCGCCTTTAGCAAAATTATTCCAAATAGCAGTCATTTGGTTAGAAACCTCTTGAGCACTCTATCCAGTTACATTTGCCATTTTAATAGTTGCATTAGTACGATCAGCTATTTCTTTTTCGTCTCTAATACCTTGCTGATAATAAATTAATGCAGCATCGGTATATCTTGTGGTAGTAGTGCTTAATGCCTTTGCTGCAGTATTAGCAGATTTTGCAAATTTAGTCATTTGATTATCACTCATTTGAGTAACAATCTAAATATTATTTAACGATTTATTTAAATCTTGAGCATATCCATAAGCAGACTAAATTGCTCCCATAAATCCATGTATCATGCTACTAGATAATTGCCATCTAATAGTATTTTTTAATACTGTCCCAAAATTTCCTAAAAGACTACTTAATCGTCTAATAGGAATTTCTGATTTTGCTATCGACTAAGTCAATTGCATAAAAGCTTGCTGCCCTTTAGGGCCTAATGATATCAAAGTTTTTCCATAAGCCTCTAAAGATTGACCACTACTAGTAATAGACTAATTAAGTTTAGCAAAATTTAAAGTACCAGTATCTATATTTGTAGCAGATTTTAAATGAGCCTACAACTATGTAATTTGCTAAGATGCTTGCTATAACTAACTTGTATCTAAACCAACCTTTAAATTTGCGCTAGTACTTGTTAATTCTGATAAAGTACGCTATAATGCCTATAACTATGCCTTAGCCTAACCAGTATCAGCGGTTACAGCTAAACTAACATTTAATTGTTTTGCCATATAAAGAACTCCTTTCTCTCCAATTTTCTATATAATAAAGAAAACGGGTTTATGAGAATAACTCATAAACCCGTATAATAATTTGAATTATTCCTATTTATATTTCAAAAACTAAATAGGTAAATTAAATATTTTAGGCCTTTAACCTAATTTATCCACTACATCTTTAAGGAATTCAACATTTTCTTTGTTTCCAATTTTTTCTTGAATCTTAGTTGCATCTAAATCAAGATTACTATAATCTTCATTTACTGCTTGAAGAATCCCTAATGCTGAATTCTTATATTTATAAATTTCATCAATGACAGCTCGACTAGTACTAATAATAATTTTTAATTCTCCAATTTCTTCTAATCTATCTTTAATTTGATACCATAAACCAGAACTTACTAGCAAATCATAAAGTCCAAGTCTATCTTCTTTTTGCTTATCAGTAAAATTAATATTTGCTGTATAAGCAAAAATAACTTCTAAAACAGTATTAATCATAATGCGAGCAGGATTAGCAAAATTATTGTCATCAAGAGATTGATTAACAATATGTTCAATCACGCTAATTTTATCTTCTATTGGAAGATATTCTTTTATCTCAATAACCTATCCATTCCACTCAAGAGGGATGAGGTTAGTATTTTTCTTTAATCCTAATTTGGTTAAACCAATTTTCTAAGTTGCCATAATTTATTGGCCTCCTTTTTCTCTAATTAATTTTAGTATAACATATTTTTTTTAAATTGTCAAATTATATACCAAACTAAGCAGCAGCCCATTCTTCAACTGCTCTATTAATTTCTGCATTTAAAGCTTTTTCTGATAAAGTATCCTCTGCAGGCATATCTGCACCAGTCAATTTATGATATATAGCAATATATGTCTATAAAGCACTTATTACACTTTGACTACTAACTGTACTGATTTGAGTTGACTAACGAAGAAATTTATTTTGAATACTATATTCTAAGTTTGAAACCTCAGTATCTCCTCGGGTAACCCAAGAAATAATATCATGCTTTATTTTTCCTATAATCCCATGATTATATTTTGCACCAGAATATTGTTCATACTTTCGCCCTAAAGCACGACGGTCTCCTCTTAAAATATCTTTCCATAATCTCTAATCAGAATTTACTTTATATCCTCCAGCTTTTAGCATTGCATCAATAAGACGAGTGGGAGTTGCATCTCTATATGTAGTAATACGGGCCCCAGTAAACTATCCCTCTTTATTTTTTCTTATACTTAAATAAAATAAATTTTTATTTTTTTCAACTTCACTCATATTTTGAGTTGAAATTCGAACTTCACCTAAAGCGCCAGAGCCACCATTTAATCCATCAATAAAATAACCACATTCATAAATATATTCACTACCTCTAATGATATTACCAATATTTGTTACAACTTCAGAGCCATCTATAATTGCATCCATATAAGTTTCATAATTAGCCTATAATTCTTCTTCTGCAGATAAAGCATCATATAAGTTATGAGAAGCGATTTGCATAGATTGCATTTTTGCAAAAACAGTAGAGAATTTTAATTCAGCTTCTTTTAATTTATTTAAAGCCCCATAGGCCTACTAAATTTGTCCTGCTAACTAAAGAATTAAATCTTCTTTAGAGTCTTTTTTACAAAATTCAAGAATTTCACGAGTGACCTAACCAGTAGCCATGTTTTATTTCACCTTCTTCTCATATAAAACAAAAAAGGGAAAGAGACTAAATCTCTTTCCCTTTTAAAAATTTTCTAATTAGCCGTTTGCTTCAGCTTCAAGACGAGCAGTGAGAAGATCCTCGTGAGGATCGATACCTTCAATACCGCCATCAACTTTATATTCTCCATTTGGAGTAGCACCACGGTGAAGGTCTTGAGAACCAGCTTCCTCAATGATTTGAATAGCAGCAAGAACTTTCTTACTGTGATCAAAACGAGTATAATCGGGGAAAGCGTCCATGGTAAAGGTGAAGCTTGAAGGATCACCAGAAGAAGCCATGGTGAAAGTAAAGTTAGATTGAATTTTTGCATTTGGAATGATGAATTCAGCAGGCATATCTACACCGTTAGTATCACGGAAGAGAGTCTGAGCTTCAACATAGAAGTTACCACCAAATTTATCAGCAGTAATCTCAATCTGCTTTGCGGCTGCTTCACGAGCAACATAGAAATCAACGAGAACGCTATCAAAACGAATCTCACCAAGTTGACCAATTACATACTGAGTCTCTTCTGCAGCATGTGCATCATCATAGCAATTATGAGCCTGAACAGTAAGAGTAAACTTACCATCCTCGTCTGCTTCTAATTCTTCATGAACAGGAATATATGGCTCGGTTACGATTTCACCATCACGCATAAACATAACATAAGCAAAGTTATCACCCTTGTCAGCAGGGAGATATGGCTTTTGACTTAATTTAATTGTAGCAACAGCATCAGTGCCGCTAACATTTACTTCAACATCAGAAGCATCAACGGTTTCAGTCATATGCTGATAAATGGGCTTGCCAGCGCTAGCCTCGATAAGGCCAGCACCAGAAAGAATCATGAAACCTTCTGGAGAGATAAGAGCATCTTCCATTGTGAAGGTAACTGTACGCTCACCTTCCCAAGCTACGAGACGAGCATTACCGCGTCCGCCCTGTGCATATACAGTGGTAGCAGCGCCTTCTAAGCTGGAAGTCTTTAAGGTGTCGAAATAAATAACAGGTTCATTCTTATAGAAAATTTTATTGCCGATTTGCTGACGAGCTTTCGCACGGAAAACTACTTCACAAATCTCGCGCACACCAAACTTCATAGTGTATTTTCCTCCTTAATTAATGAATATTTTTCATCCAGTTGTCAGGTTTATCATCAGGCTTACCGCCAGCAAGACGGGTCCTAACATCTAAATCCCAACTGACCCATAGCATATACCGCTCAATTAGGTCATACAACTAAAACATAGTCAGCTCTACTAATGTTTGTAGCGGCATATGCAACCCCACTGATAAAGTAGAAATATACTGACTAAATATACTAGAATTTTTATCGTTGCGTTCTGCAGCGATACGCTCACGCCCACGCTATAATTTTTTAGCTATTTCCCTCGCTTTCTCTCCGGCTGGGTTAAAAGCAGTTTGATCCATGGGCGCATTTTTCATACAAAATACTTGACGCAAAACATCTTGTAATAATTCAAAATTATTTTCATCAATAATTACATTTTCTTTTTCATTTTGCTAAAATAATAATGAATTTGGAGTAAATAAAACTTTATAATTTGGAAACAATAAAGTTAAAACCTATTTTACTGCTATTTTTTTATCTTTTGCTTCTTTCTCTTGCATTATCATCATAAATATCTAAAAATTATTTATATCGGATAAAACATTTTTGTCCTCAACGAACATTGATTTATATAAACATAAACATTGAACACCTGTGAAAAAATCTTTATCTCCAATTAAAGCAATTTCTTTGATAGAAGGAGGATGTATAGTGAGCTAACATGATGGAACAGGAAGATCAATTCCTGTCAATAAGGCTAGCCTATAATCCATGAGGATATTCCTTTTCTGCTTCTTTTTGAGCTTGAATCATTTCTTTATATTCCTACTCAAACTCTTCCTAATCAGCAGGGTTAGGCATCATCTTTTTATCCTCTTCACCATGATAAACATTAAATAAAAGACAAACACCAGCAAATTCATCATTCTAAATAATCTCAGTTGCACCATAAAATTCAGTTCTTCCTATACCGGTTAATTTAGCATCTGCAAACATACTATCTAATTCAGCTGCAATACGATAAGGTCGTAAATCAAAATCTTTCATTTGCCACTAATCAAAATGACAAAGAATATCAAATTCAATTCGACTATTTCTAAACTATGGATTAGAAGTTGGAATATGATTATCAAAACTAATAATCATATAATTTAATACTTCATTATCTACATATAATTTAGGAATAATTTTAATATTTTTTCCAAATAGACTTAATTTTTGTTCATCAGTCAATTTAGGTTTCTCTAATGCATCACGACTAGTATAATATAATAATTTGCAAAGTCGATCATTATTTAATATTTTATCAATAATAAGTCTCATATCTTTATTAATAGATAAAAAACTACTTTTTGGAGGATGATAATTATTAATTTTCATTCCTTCTACACTCCTTTAACTCAAAACAAAGATTCCACGACAATAGTCTTTGAGAAATTCTTATAATGTTCATCTTCCCCAAACCATAAGGTAAATGAACCACTTTGATTACTATTCCATTTTACTTTTACTCCTGGAATACCACGAGGAGTAGTAAATTTTTCTAATGTCACAGGAACTTTTGGCCCATCAATATACCAATCTCCATTAGTATTTTTTGCCTCAACATAATATTCATATTCAAGTTTTGGTTTAATAAAAGTAGGACCAACAATATCTTCTTTTTGATTAACTTCTGATTCAATATGTTTTTCAACAAAAGCTTTTACTAACCCTTTCTCAACATCATCTTCTGTTTCATTAGCATAATATTCAACAGCTGTAAATTCAAGAATTCCTTTTGTACTAATTGAATCTGTAGCCTCAACTCGCCAACATGTATTATCATCTGGCGATTCAGCATCTTTTAGATAAAATTTTGAATATCTTTTAAATTGTTTCATTGTATGTTCATTTTTTGGTAAATATACATGCAATGAATAATTTGGTTCATCAACACTAATCTAGTGTTTCTGAATAAAATTAATTTTTGTTTCTACTGGACCACGCACAGCGGCAAAACTACGCCATTCATTTCCATCTTCATCAAGCCAATTAATTTCATAATCAGCACGACGAATCTCAGCACGGAAATAAGCAATTTCATCAAGGTCTTGTAACGTAATTAACCAATAAGAATTTGTACGTTCCCATTCAAATACATCTCCAACCTCAAATCCATGTTCAAATCCAATAGACAATATTTTATCATCATAATCAAACTTACGTTTATCCGGGTTTATAAGAGCTCGGGCCGCTGATGGCCCTTCAAAACCGTGTCTGGATAAATTTTTATCTTGGATTTTTTTTACCCGAACTGCTTGATATGAATATAAAGTTGCCTTATCTAATGACTTTCTTTTATCTCTTATCATACGTTCTTGCTAAGGCAGGCCTCCACGTTGAGTTAACTCAGAAGCCATTAAGTTAGCATTATCAACAGTATCTGGATAATACTTGGGTGGGAGTTCTAAATTACCTAAACGTCCTGCCATTAATTTTAGTGTTATATTAGCACCAAGATTAGCAGGATAAAGTTTTTCATATTTCTTCATTTAGTAAATTTATACACTCAAATACAGTTTTTCTATAAATACTAAATTCAACATCAACTAAACGCAATCCCTCTAATTTAGAGAGCAGCTATAAAAAATGCGAGTTATGAATGAAAATTTCATTCTTCCCCGCAATATCAATTATAACGGTATCTAACTATTTATCCCATTCCTCTCCGTTTTCACGCATCGGAATAAGTTTCCATAACTAATTAGTAAGCCGCACAATCTCTTTTTTTATTTCTTCTCTTGAAAACTCAAATCCATACTTAGTAATCATAATTTTTATAGTAAACGCCTTCTCCAAGAGCATTAGCCCAATTGGAGCGATAATTACCATCTAAACGATTAATTTTACGGCGCTTATAAAGTCTTTGCATGTGATGAGATTGTCGTTGACATTCTCCTAAAAGACTTTGAAGTTTTGCCATATGATTAGCTTGTGAAGTCATTTTAAAATCTGACCCACTATATTTCATTCTTGTGTTTTCAATAGAAGTTAGTTGACGCTGCACCCAAGCGCACATCATTAGAATAGCTAAAATATTTATTTCTTCAGAATTTAAGTCTGCATCAAAGGCAGATTTTTCTACAAGAACCAAGGGAGCCTATCCCATATCATCATCTTCAATGGTTTCATCCCATAAAAGACCAATAATAAACTCTCCTTCAACAACTTCATCTTCCGGCTTTACTTCCTAGTCTATCGTATAATCTGATAGTCTCTTACGAGGAAACTCAAAGCCAGGGATGGCATCAATAAGTAAATTTCTTAAATCTTTTATAGTATCTTCGGGAGTCAGCTCCACATACATATCATCAGTAATTTTTCCAAGAAAGCGATTATAAATTTCTGTAAATTGTGTCATAGCCGCCTCCTTCCTTGAAGATTAACCTTCCCTTATAACTTTATAATTAGTAGAGGTTCTACGACCGGTAACAGGAGCCGCAGCCTGTTGAATTCTTGCTTCTTCAGTTTTAGCATCGGCTTCTTTTCCAGCGTTAGCAATTGCGGCATCAACATCAAATCCAGTCTTAGCCTTAAGAGCCTGACGTTTATCAAAGTCTGTAAGAGGTAACTCTACAGAGAACTTCTTCACTAACTCCATAACTCCTTCTGGAGCATAGTCAAGACAATCAAGGAACTGATCCAATGAGCCATTCTTTAACATATCAACAATTTGTTTTTCAGACATATAATACTCAGGTTGAGTATTAATACCAAGAGACTTTGGAACACCAATACTATCAATTTGGAGGAAATTAATCATAAGTTCTTTTCCACCTGGTTGATAGCTAAGATGTAAAAGTTCTTCGTAAGGAATACGCTTTATCTCACCTGGGGTGAAACGTCTACAAATATTATCTTCAGGAATGGTATAGCTAACAATACTACCACTACGATTTTTTACATTGTAATAATAAATTTTCTTTGCCATTTTTATAATCTCCTTTTTCTCATAAAACAAAATAGGGGAGTGGGAGATTTACTCCCTCTCCCCTAGTTATTGTTATAATATTTAATTATTTACTAAGATTATGGTTTGTCTGGATCGGCTGGCTGATCTGGATCAGCATTATCATCGCCATCATCAACAGGCTCACCATTCTCATTTACAGCACCGTCAAGACGTCCATCATAGGTGATAACATTACCAGTAACACCATTAAGGAACCACTGATCCATCTGACCCATGAGAGAAGTATCAACATAGCAGCAGATATCGTTGGTAAGCATAGCAACTACGCCGACCTTACGATAAACTTGAATTTCCTTGGACCAATCGCCACGGTTATCAAGCTCTTGGACAAGAGTATTACCCTCAAAAGCAATCTTTACAGGCTTGCTATTAGCGCCCGATGGGATAATCCAGCAGTAACCTGGGTCAATAATCTTACGGCTATTGGTTTCATCTTCGAAGCCCTACTCAAGAATAGTTACAATATGTCCCTTGTAGTTAGCAAGACGACCGGTACGCCAGAGTTCCTCTTTCATACCTTCGGTGTAACGCCATGCTTCCTGAGGGATCATCTTTACTGCAAACTCATAAGTGCAGTAGATTGCAGGTACACCATATGCGCTAGCAACATAAATAAGGCGATCGAATTCGTTCTCATTAAAGCCATTAGCAGCAACACGGTTTGCAGGAGGAAGCTGATTGATTGAAGCTTTAAGAGCATGAGCAACTTCCTTAGCAATGAGCTCTTCCATACCCTCGTAAACAATACGAGTTACTTCAGCGAAGTCAACACGACCATCGAGGAATTCCTCAAAACCAATTTGAGCAGCGCCGCCGATAGCACTGGTACGAACTTCAAAAGCCTCTTCAGCACGACCGAGCTTGAAGACTTCATAAACGCCAGCAAGACCAACACGAGTAATGAACTGTTTTGCACGATTACTAGTATTGAGCTTACGACGGAAAATAGGTTTATCACCTTGACCGAAAACTTTTACTTCAGCAAACTGCATGTAATTTTCAGTAATTTTCTTTGGGAGAACTTCATCAAGAGTCTGCTCAATGAGACTGAAGATGGTGTTCTTATTTTCACGATAAAGAGCATTAGTGCCGCAAAGTTCTTTGAGTTCTTCACGGAGAGCCTCATTAACGGCATCATAGCTAAGGTTCTGTCCATTAAAGCTATAAGAAGCAGGAGCAGAAGTATCAGCCTTAGCGGCAAGCTTCATAAGTTGAAGTAAATCTTTAAATTCTAACATTATCTTCTCTCTCCTTTCTTATTACTTAATGCGCATGAGTTTTACACCAGGTTGACCATCGGGCATGGTGTAAATTTTAACAACCTGCCATACGATAGAACCATCACCGCTCTTAGAAAGGATACCATCTTCAGCACGTGGGCTGAGTTCATCCTCAAGAGCAACATCCTCGTCAGCGATCATGTTAGTAGTGAAAATATCGCCAACATGAGTCTTCATAAGACGAGGAACCATTGAACTACCAGCTTCTGGCATCATCTTTTCTTGATATTTGCCTAAGAAGTGGAATGGATCTTCATTATAATGAATTTCATACATATCAGGAGCAGCAGTTACGTCATCATATTTATAGGTCTTATCACCAAGGGTAATAGAATCATTGCCATCAGCATCAACACCATTATAAAAACGTGCTTGCTTATCCTTTTCAGCATTATCACTATCATATGGGCTGTATACACGAGCCTGATAGTTATCACGAATCATTGCGAACTCGCAATCCATCTGGTGATCACGATAGAGTTTAATTTCATTCCATACGAGTAACCACTCGCCAGGACCGTCAAAATCGACTATCTCTTTAGCATAGTCATATTTAGCAAACTGACCGTTTTCAAGGATTTCAATTTCCTTCTTAGCAGGTAACTGTGCATAAACTTCCTTAGTTGCCTGAGCAGAGAGGTGGTTAGGCTCGACTTGGCCGTAGCCATAGCCTTTAGCTTGAATAAAGCCAGCTTGACTCTTAATATTCTTCTTTAAGAATTCACTAAGCATTTTATATTTTCCTCCTCATTAAAGATTCTTTTGTTTTTCAACTTCTTTTACGCGTACAACCCAGGCAGGAAGTCCAGCATTTTCATCATCAATAGAATCAATACTATAAGTTACTGGTTCTTTCTTCTCTTCTGGCTTATCAAGGTCAAAACTTACCTTGTTACGTACACAAATAACAGAAAGCTTTGCTTCAATTTCATCATAAGAATACTTATCAATGTTATCAATGCAATCTTTCTTTAAATCGTCAGAGAGCATATAGAATGTATCATGAATAAGAGCACTCTTCTTTTCTCTGTCAATTTTCTGTTTGAACTCAGTTAAAGTTTGATTTTCAGCAGTGAGAGTAGTGATAGTATTATCACGCTCTGCAATAGTATTATTCAACTGAGTAATTTGCTCTTCAAGAGCAGCATATTTATTAAGAAGCTCTTGATACTCAACAACCTCTTCCAGATTATATGCAACTGGTTGTTCTTCGTCTTCGTGAGATTCAGCCACAGGCTCCTCTTCAGCGGGAGCCTCAACTGGCTCTTCCTCAGCGACAGGAGCTGGGTCCTCAACTACAGGCTCTTCAACAGGAGCTGGGTCCTCAACGGGCTCAGGATCTGCTTCAGGCGCAGGTTCAGGATCTGCGGGTTTCTCCTCATGGTCAGCCGCAAACTTAGCTTCAAAAGCTTCAACGTCAGCAGCAGCAAATACAGAATCAATAGGTTTGAAGTCAGGAGCAACCTACTCAAGATTTCCTTCTGCAACAAAACCATTTTCATCTGAAATGGAGAAGTTTAAACGATAATATGTAAGATCTTTGCGATTACGAAGAATGACGAACTTTTGGTCTCCGTCCTCATAAATACCATGAATGCAAAGGTCATCGTCACGACGATTCATCCAAAGCCAATCATAAATAGCATTCCAGAGAGCGTCACCAATTTCAACAGCATATGTATTAAACACTGGTGTTCCTCCTTCATTACTCAAAATTTCTTGCATTTTTTCCATAAAGGCATAAACTCTTTGTTTGAATTCATCCTCTAATGCAAATTGTACTGGGCCAATGGATGCACCTTCAAAACAAGGTTCAACCTCTTCACCCAAAATACAAAGTTTTGACATTATTGCTTCATTGATAATGAAAAACTGTGGTTTTCCCTTATTATCTTTTGTCCAAGTTCCATCTAAAGTTGCCTCATCAAGTTCCATAGATTGATTATTTCCTTCATCAATCACTCGTTGACTTTCTGGATATTGGCCAGTCCAAATAATACCTTCAGTACAAAGATATTCATGAGGTGTTCCATCATCTTCAAACCATTGGAACCAAACTTTTGCATTAGTAGGAACAAAACCATATGGACGAGTTGGGTCTTCAATTTTGATTTTACCATTCGCAATTTTTATATTACGATTATGCTCTTCAAAATCTCCCTCAGCTTCATTAAAAAATCCCACAATAGGACAGCCAGGAATACTAACCGCAATTTGTTTAGCAGTATCTTTTGTAATAACACTACTGTTGCGGTTAGGATCTTGACCGACATAACAAACTTTTATCTAACATTTTGAGAGAAGGGGATTAATAGGTTCTATTTCTAAAAATTCAATGGGCATATCATTTAATGGTATACTAGTATGAGACACTTTTAATTGCCCTCCTTTCAACTCATAGACTATTCATTTTGTAATGTTTTATCAGATTTCTCGCTGTCAGATTTTTCTGGTCTTCCAGCTTCTGATTTTTCTTGAGAATTTGATTGATTAGATTGATTTTTTCTGCCCAAAATATCTTCTCCACTCATAGTTGAACTCATAAGAGGAGGTATCATGATACTTGGTAAATCAAGAATCTCATTCTCAAAGTAAGCAAGATTAAGCACAGTACTCTATGAGTGACCGAGCGCAATCATTGGCATAAATTTAGATTGTCCGTTAGCAGTTAATTCTTTATAATACTTAGATAAATCTTTGTAATTATATTGAGAAGTTTCTAACATTCCAAATCTAAAATTAAATTTCTTATTAGCACTAAGTTTTGCTACAATTTTATCAAAAAATACATCAAATTGCAAGATAAGATTACGCATAGTTGACTCATCATCAAGAATCGAATTAGCCAAAGCAATATTACCTGTAGCATTAAATAAGTTACGAGAAATACCTAATGAGTTATAAACTGTACGCTCGACTTTTTCTAAATCATCTTGTGATGCTGTTGTATTTTTATCACTAATGTCAATTGATTCAACATCAGCAAATGTAGTAATTACGTCAACTCCAACCGCTCGCTTCAACATTGCAACCGCAGTATTATGAATATCACGGGCTTCATCTACATCAAAGATAAGGTCACCATTTTTATCCATTGGAAGTTTTTGTACTAAAATCTTTAATAACTTTTGCATTTGCTTTTTCCTGTCTAATTCTTGAGCTGCATCTAAATCAAGAATAGCAGGAAGTGCATTAATAAATATTGGTAAGTCACTACCATTTATATTGAATTTTACTGTTTTTGCAGGGTCAAGTAAATACCATCCATAAATTCTACGACGACGAAAATCTTCTGCAGAAGAAATAATTGCTGATTCGTCTGGGCCTAACTTGCCTGTTTTATAAAGTTCATAACCCTTTGCAAATTCATCGGGGAACATTTTTATAACACGCATACGATAGCCTACATCGGGGAATTTGTCGTCAAAGAAACTCATATTAAATTCAATGGCAGGTAATCCATTTACAGAATAACGAGTTCTGCAATATTCTGGAGGCAATTCTTGTATTTGAATACTAGAACTGCTATCTACCAAATAACCATAATAACATCCATATTTTACTACTTTGAGTGCAATTTCTCCGCATAGTTTTTTTACATATGAATGGTCTAAATAACTTAATATTTTTACGTATTCTTCAACTACTTTTTCAGGCTTTGCATTTTGTTTTACATTTTCTGGATAAATGTACCAGTCATATCTATAAAGAAATGCATAGTAATTACACACTGTTTGATAGATACCGCTAGCCGCATAAAAGAAATCAGAAATCGCACGAAGTTTTGGATAATCATGTTGCACAATTGCTTTCATAATTTCTGCTTTATTACAGAATGGAAGTCGTGCTGTACGTAATGTACCTAACTCTAAAATTGCATCTTCTAATTGCTTTACTCCAACTTTAATTTTACTATACTCGGATACTTTTTCATCATCAGCTAATGCTTCTGGAACCGCATAGTTAAAATTAAATAAATCAAAACCTTTATTGTGGATGGTTTCTTGTCGGCTACTTAATAAGTCAACAGTTTTATTAAGTTCGTCCAAAATTCCACCTCCTCAATATCCTGCTTTTTTCATTATATAGTCATAAGAAATAAGATTTTCTTCTGTGAATGGTATTTCTATTAGTTTGAAATCATGCAATGCACAAAAACGTCTTTTCTTATTATCATTATATTGCTGTTGATATAAACCTTTTTTACCACCAAACTTTGCACTTGCTTCATAATGCTATTTTCCTTGATACTCAATGATAAAATCAATTTTACCATCATCATCAAATATAACAAAATCAAACCGTAAAGGTCGGCCATTATCACTTCTTAGTCCAGGAAAGATATATTCTTCTTCAAAAGGTAATCCAGCATCTTCTAATATTTCGTGAATTTTTATTTCTCCTTTAGAACTTAACATTTTCTTCTCTCCTTTATGTACTAAACATCATATCAACAACATTAAATTTTCTCTTTTTCTTTTTAGATTCTTCTTCTAGTTTTATATAATATAAACCATAAATCATAGCAGAAAACTTATCCTTCTTAATCCCTTTATTTGTCTATTTGAGAATAATATTTATACCTTCATTTTCTTCACGAAGATTCAACATTTCCTCCCTTAAAATAGAAGTTAGAGTAAATGGTTTTAAGTATTCTGCCCTTTTTTCTGGTGTCATTTTCTTTCCGGCAGTTGTTTCTAATAATTTTGCTTTAGCAATACGTTCATCAATAAGTAATTTTATCTTACCACTATTAAGTTGAGTTTGAACATTAGCATATGCTTCACTATTGATTGGCGCGCTTGCTTTAATAAGATACATAGCATCTTCTTCAGTTTCTTTTGTATGAAACTTTTTATATTCTTCTGCCGCATCTTCTTGTGTACCACCATATACACCAAAGTCTGGATAACGTTCTCCTGTTTCTTCATCATTTTGAGGTTTTACCATAAAATCTATAAGCCCAATACCAAGACCATTAGCATCTATTATAAGACGACGAGCTTTATATTTATAATAAAGACTCTTTAATTTTTTAGCCTAATCTTCCATATGAGCATCGGCCATTGTATAAATATTAACTAATGATTTTATTGCTGGTCCCATTGACTATGGAGTAACTTTCCAAACGCAAATTACAGTATCGCATCCCTTACGACCTACATCAACAGACAGTATATAATAACTTGCTGTGGATGAACGGCCAGAATATTCATATTCAGGCTATTTAAGAATACGATGTTTATCAAATGTTTCTCCATTAAAGAAAGCATTTTCAGCAGTTCCACTCCATTTGCTTTCATATTCACGGTCAAATGATGCTTCATTATATGTTCCATCAGCCTTTAAATCTTGTAAGAATGTTCTATCAAGAAGTTTCATAAGAACTGGAATACGCCATGTTCCACCTAAAATAAAATATTTATCAGGTTTAGTAATCATACCAACTAATGTAAATATAAGTTTATCATAGGCGAAAGTGCCTTTCCAGCCTGCTGTGGTTACATATATTTGACTTTTATTGAGTGTTTCTTCTGGCTGCATTGTTCCATCCATACATAAACGAGAAACATTCATAATAGGAATAAGAACTTCATTAAGAATCTTTCCATCAATACCAACACATTCTTCTAATAAACCACCATGACGACGTTTACCACGAGATTTCTCTGTTGCAGAAAGGTTATCAAAATATGAACCATTCTTAAACATAAAAATACAATAGTCTTTACTTATACGCGTCTTGCCTGGTCGTCTATCTAATTCACGATTTAGCGCAGGAACTAAATTACAAAGTTCATCAACTTTTTCTTTTATAATACCTGCTGATTGCTCTTTACCGCCTGATGCTACGAATAATTTAGCACGGGGATATAATATGCAACGAATCATTAAAGTAAGAACTGAAAGGAAAGATTTAGAATAAGCACGAGGGAAAACCATATATACATATTTATATCGCATTGCCACTCTGAGAAATACTCTCTAATAAAAAT
>Ga0247610_10000637_pt1 | contig 48032 bp, 66 predicted proteins | sample 174DNAGHGhighgp2_FD_193483 | JGI IMG/M metagenome (GOLD analysis project Ga0247610, IMG submission 193483) | Sheep rumen microbial communities from Palmerston North, Manawatu-Wanganui, New Zealand - 1742 DNA GHGhigh gp2 | ecosystem: Host-associated > Mammals > Digestive system > Stomach > Rumen...
ACGCTACTGATTCAAAGGTTTTAAAGATAGGCGATGGTATGAAGACTTGGAGTCAATTACCTGAGTTATATAACCCTACAAATATTGAGCTATTATATGTAGCAACGGTTGCCAATAACGCTTCCATACCAAATGCTCAAGCATTAGCTAACTACGAAGTTGGCTCAGTTATTGGTGTATTAGAGCCTAACCAATGGGTATATACAGGCATTGAATGGACAGATGAAAATACCAACCCTTCTGGAAAAGGCTATACAGCAGGAACTGTGGTTCATAAGACTTCCGATGATACTTACTGGGCTTATGAAGGTAATCTTGTATGGAGAGACTTGAGTACCAACTATCCTGGATTCCTTGATTATAAGCAAGGCTCAGCACCTGCGTATGTTGTTGTTGAAAGCGATGGTGTAAAAAGCTTACAACCATTGACTAATCCAACTCATCTTAACTCAAAGACTTTACCAAGAGTTGCTTCCTATGATACTACTAATGAAACAGCTTATGCTTCAAGAGGTTATGCTTCAATACTTCGTGACTCAACAACTGGCTATCTACACTTGAATGAAAGTGTAGCCATCAATGCTTCTGAACTAAGTGCTAGTTCTATGGATTCCCTAACAGGTCAAGATAGACTTGTTGCATCAAGTGCTTTATTACGAGCTCAATATGAAGCCACTACTGAAACCACTATAACACAAGAGATTGCTTCAAACACTGAATACTATCTTTACTGGGCAACTCTTGAATCAGCAGAGATTGCTTATGTAACACTGCTTGTAAACGATGGTTCAAATGATACTGAATACCAAGCATTGTACAAATGCTCTACTGACAAAGCTATTCATAGCTATATCTTAATGGCTAATGATACCACAGCTATTACAGTAAAACCATTGCAAGAAACAGGCTTTACATACTTGAAAATACTTAACCCAACAACTGGTACAGTAACAGTTAAAGCAATAGTTAGAATACTTGGTGATACAAGTGCTATTGAAAGCAACATGGTAGTTAAAAAGGTTGGAATACTTGATTCTTTAGATACTTCAGGAATGGTTGATTTTATTGACCTTTCAAAAACCATAGCTAAGGCTTGCTCTTCAATGGTTACACCAAAGGTTGATCAAGTAGGAACCATTGTACAGTATATCGGAGCAACAGATGCCAACTATACCAACGGCTATTATTATAAAGCAGTCGCTTTGGAAACTGTTCCTGAAACTTATGGTTGGCAACGTATTGATGTACAACCAGGAACAGACCCATTACCAGCTCATAGTGCAATGGATGCTGGAAAAGTATTGTCTGTCAACTCTTTGAATAACCTTGAGTGGAAAACTATTGCTGCACAACGTTTAGCACCAGATTATGCGAACAAAGTTGAGATAACAACTACATCAGTAACTGTTACGAATGATTGTTGGCTAATACTTAGTGGTAAAGTATTCAGCTCAAATACTTGCCCATTCCAGTATGATGGAACAATACCTGCACAATACAGAGTAACAAAGGATGAAGTATTAACTCTTGTATCAACAACAACTGATGGAAAAGCTTATTTAGTACCTGATATTAACTAATGGAGTAAATGAATGACTCAGACTAAAGACATAATAGATACCATAACAAACACTGAATCAATAAGTAGCTTACAGATGGCTCTTAATCGTGCTATCAACAATGATATAACAACCATTGATTCAAACCTTACTACTCATGAATCGGCTGCAACAGCTCATGCAAACATTCGTGGTGTAGCTAATGGTTTAGCAACACTTGATATCAATGGTAAGATACCATTATCTCAAATCAATGATGACTTGCTTGGTAATGTTACATACAAAGGCTTATGGGATGCTTCAACTAATACTCCTCATTTAGGCTATGATACAACACCATTACCTAATGGTAATTACTACATCACAAGCAAAGCAGGCACTTTCGATGGTGTTGACTACCAAGTAGGTGACTGGATAATAGCTACTGACAACCGTTGGTTAAAGGTTGATAATACAGATGCTGTATCAAGTGTTGAAGGAAGAACTGGTAACGTAACTGTTATTAATGATAGCTCAACAACTGGTGCTACATCATATACTTGGTCTGCAGACAAATTGACGACACAATTTGCTGGAAAAGTTAGCACAAGCTCTGATACAAACGTATTGTACGCAACAAATGCTTCAGGCGAGCAAACAACACTGACTGTAGGAACTGGTTTATCAATAGATAACGGACAACTCATTAACTCAAAGAGTGATCCAACTGTTGACCAAACATATGATTCAACAAGTGCTAACGCACAATCTGGTGTAGCAATAGCTGGAGCAGGTTTTGTCACAACAACTGATTTAGCAACTGTTGCAACAAGTGGTGATTATGATGACTTAACTAATAAGCCAACAATACCAACAGTTAATAACTCAACTATTACCTTTATGCAAGGCGATATTAGTCGTGGTACAATAACATTGAACCAAAGTAATGATGCAACGATTACTTTCTCATCTGGTCAAACACAAGTAGCTTGGGATGACATTTCAAACAAGCCTTCATTTGCAACTGTTGCAACAACTGGTGATTATGATGATTTGACTAATAAGCCAACTATTCCATCAGCTACTTCACAACTTGTTAATGACTCAAACTTTGTCACAACAACTGATTTAGCAACTGTTGCAACAACTGGTGATTATGATGATTTAACTAATAAACCAACTATTCCATCATCTACTTCACAACTTGTTAATGATTCAAACTTTGTCACAACAACTGATTTAGCAACTGTTGCAACAAGTGGTGATTACAATGATTTAACTAATAAACCTACAGAAATACCTGACCAAACAAGTCAATCAGGGAAGTTCTTGACAACTGATGGTACTGATGTTTCTTGGGCAAGTGTCACAGCAGATACAGAAGTTGAATGGGCAACATTTGGAACTACTACTTATCAACAAATAAGTGATTGGAATACTGCTGGTAAAGTTGTTTATTGTAAATATGGAAATAATATCTTCACTTTATCTCATATTGGTTTAATATATCATTCATTTAGTAATATTATTGATTTTAATACGCTCTCTTTAAGGGTAAATACTTCTTCTGTTTGGGAATGTATAACTAATCTAGCTCAAAGTCAACTCCCAGCAGGAACAGCAGGGCAAGTTCTAACATATACAGGAACTGCAGGAACAGTTGGTTCAGCAACAATCAATGATATTGTTCCATCACAAACTGGTCAAAATGGTAAGTTTTTAACAACTGATGGAACAACAGCTTCTTGGGGAACATTACCTACAGCAACTGATTCAACAAATGGTGTAACAAAGATTTACTCAACAACTGGGGTAAATACTGATGGAACAATGACTCAAGCAAGCATTACATCAGCTATTACATCAGCTGGTGGTGCAAAAGTGATATTTAGAGATTGGTAAGGAGTAATAAATGGCTTTTATTGAACCAGGTGATGCAAATTATGACCCAGAAACTGGAGATAATTCATTACAGGACTATCCTGAAGAAGATTCAACTGCCAATCTTTATGCTTGGTATAACTCTTCTATAAACACGTTCAAAACGGTTTATACAACATCAGAAACACCAACAAGTGGTGACCACATCTATTATGATGTAAGTGTGAATACAGTTATTTCTAACCCAACAGCTGATTACTACTATATGGGCGGAACATCTGTATCAAGTGTTTCAGGAACAACTTTAACAACAACTTCTAACACAACTTATGATAGAGATGCTTCAAGAGATATTATCAGAAGCGTTGATTCAACGGTTATTACACCAAACGCTACACTATATATTGGTTCACAAGCATTTATACCAGTGTTTTATACAAGTGGTAGTGCACCAAAATATAATGCAACTGTTGACAACTTTTTGGGAGATGTTGATTCAAATGGTGTTTTACAAGCTCCTTCAGTACCAACAAATCTAGTATTTAATGGCGTTGAAGATATTGGCGACTATGCTTTATACTATAAGTTCTATGGTAATAATACCACAGTTTCTGTCTCTTTTCCAGATTTAACGGAAATAAGTGGTCGAAGAAGTTGTGAAGCGATGTTTAGAGTATGTACTGGTTTAACAACAGTTGATTTAAGTGGTTTGACAGAAATAAGTGGATACTATTGTTGTTATGGTATGTTTGAAGGATGTACCGGTTTAACAACAGCTGATTTAAGCTCATTGACAACAGTTAGTGGATACTATGGTTGCCATGCAATGTTCTATAATTGCACTTCTCTAGCAACAGCTGATTTAAGCTCATTGACAACAGTTAGTAACAAACAAGGCTGTACATCAATGTTTTATGGATGTACTTCTTTAACAACAACTGGTTTAAGTAACTTGACAACAGTTAGTGGTGAATATAGTTGTGGATCAATGTTTGAAGGATGTACTGGTTTAACAACAACTGATTTAAGCAACTTGACGACAATTAGTGGCGAATCTGGCTGTCAATCAATGTTTAGAGGATGTACTGGTTTAACAACAACTGGTTTAAGTAACTGGACAACAGTTAGTGCTGAAGATGGATGTAATGCAATGTTTCAAGGATGCACTTCCTTAACAACAACTGGTTTAAGTTCATTGACAACAATTAGTGGAAAATATGGATGCAGTCAAATGTTTAGAGATTGTACATCTTTAACAACAACTGGTTTAAGTTCATTGACAGCAATTAGTGGAAATGGTGGCTGCTTTAATATGTTTAGAAACTGTACTGGTTTAACAACAGCTGATTTAAGTGCTTTAACAACAATTGGTGGAAATGGTTGTGATCAAATGTTTGAAGGATGTACTGGTTTAACAACAGCTGATTTAAGTGCTTTAACAACAATTAGTGGAGATCGTGGCTGTAATCAAATGTTTTACGGATGTACTGGTTTAACATCAGTTGATTTAAGTTCATTGGCAACAATTAGTGGTGAATATGGCTGTCAAACAATGTTCAGAAACTGTACATCATTAACATCACTTTCATTTCCTGCATTAACAAGTACTTCATTTGGTTCATATACCAGTCAGTTAAATAATATGCTTAATGGATGTACTGGTGTAACAGTTCATTTCCCAAGCAACTTACAATCAGTCATTGGCAATTGGACTAGTGTAACAGGTGGATTTGGCGGAACTAACACAACAGTATTATTTGATTTACCAGCAACTAATTAGGAGTAATAAATGACAACAACAACTGATACAAGAGCTAATAAACTGATTATCAATAAGCTTACTCAAGAGCAATACGATGCTGCTGTAGAAGCTGGTACAATAAGTCCTACTGAAATGTATATGATAACAGATGCTGAAGAAGCTGAAAGTATTAAAATAGTTTTCCGTAAATGGGAAGATTCAAACGAATAAATATTGCCGCAAATCTTTATAAATACTCTTATAAGAGAGATATTTAGGAGATATTTATGTCCACAGATACCGAAGTAAATGAGCTTGTAATCAATCGATTAACAAAGGCACAATTTGATGCTGCAAAACAAGCTGGTACATTAAGCTCTACTGAAATGTATATGGTTTCAGACTATGAAAGCGATGGTGTTGCTTGGGGTAGCATTACTGGAACATTGTCTGATCAAACTGATTTAATTAATGCTTTAAACTCAAAGTCTGGTGTAATTATAAGGAGATATTCATAATGGGTACATTATATTTTGGTAATCAACGAGTTAGTCCAATAGTTGCATCAGGAAGTATGCCTGTCGATACTGAGTCACCTCAGTATAAGACCGCAATACTTTTACAAGGACTTGATTCCAATGGTGTCTTAAAATCATTGCCAGCAGAGGATATAGTATTTCTTGGTGTCGAAGATGTTGATGATAGTGTTTTGAAAGAAGCATATAAGAATAATACTAGAGTAAGAACTGCTTCATTTCCAGCATTGACTGAAGTATCTGGTGATAATGCTTGTCGAGAAACATTTTATGGTTGTGTACCCTTAATATCATTTGGTTTAAGTAGTTTAACAACAATTAGTGGAGATAATAGCTGTCGCCTAATGTTTTATGGATGTACTGGCTTAACATCAGCTAATTTAAGCTCATTGACAACAATTAGTGGTTACTATTGTTGCGGTCATATGCTTATTGGATGTACTGGCTTAACATCAGCTAATTTAAGTAGTTTGACAACAATTAGTGGAGATAGTGGCTGTATTTATATGTTCTCTGGTTGTTCTTCACTTACAACAATTGATTTAAGTTCATTGACAACAATTAATGGAAGTAATGCTTGTCAGGGAATGTTTTATGGGTGTACTTCTTTAACATCACTTTCATTTCCTTCATTGAATAGCAACTCATTTGGTTCATATACTAACCAATTCAATGGTATGCTTGGTGGGGTAACAGGTTGTACAGTTCATTTCCCAAGCAACTTGCAATCAGTTATTGGTTCATGGACTACTGTAACAAGTGGCTTTGGTGGAACTAACACAACAGTATTATTTGATTTACCAGCAACAGAATAGGAGTAATAAATGTCAACAACAGATTCATTACAAGAAAACTTTATTATAAACGTTGGTTCAAAGGCTAATATTGAAGCTGCTATTCAAAGTGGTGATATAACAGCAGATATGCTTTCAATAGTTACTGATGAAGACTATTATGCAAACGTTGATTTATCAAACCTTTCAGCAACTGGTCAAACAATACTTAACAATAAACAAGATACATTAGTTTCTGGTACAAATATTAAGACAATCAATAATGAATCATTATTAGGTTCAGGAAATATAAGTATATCTAGTGGTAATACATATACAAATGGTACAGGTATCGATATAACTAATAATGAAATAAGTGTTACAAGTCCCACTTTAACAAATAATTCTGCTCTGGGTTTAGCAATTTTAGGTTCAGTAGCTTCAGGACAAAGATGTACTGCAATTGGTTATAACGCTACGGCTTCAAATATGGGCAGTATAGCTATCAATGACTCAAACGGTCAAGCTACGGCTTCAGGTATGTACAGTATCTCATTTGGAGCAAATTCATCAGCTACTAACACTTGTTCAATAAGTATTGGTTATCAAGCTAATGCAACTAATACATATTCTATTCAGTTGGGTTATGGTACAAATTCTGAAGCTAATAGTTTTTATGTTGGAACATCGTCTTCTAATAATTATAAGCTTCTTGGTTCAGATGGTAAAATACCAGATGATAGACTTAATACTACAATAGCAAGAGTATCAGATTTACCAACTGTTGACCAAGTATATTCAGGAGTATCAACTAATGCACAATCAGGTGTAGCTGTTAAATCAGCCATTGATACAGCAATTAGTTCAGTATATAAACCTTCAGGAAGTGTTGCTTATGCTTCTTTACCGACACCTACTTCAAGCAAATTAGGTAATGTATATAATGTAACTAATGACTTTACAACTGATGCAAGATTTATTGAAGGAGCAGGTAAAACTTATCCAGCTGGAACAAATGTAGTCGTTATTGAATCAAATGTATCTGTAACTTATCATTGTTATACCAACGGTTATGTTGGTGGCTCTGAAATGTTATATGTATTATCTATTCCAGTAGCTAATGGTGATGATGTTTATACATATGATAATAATACCATGACATTAATCGGTCAAGCTGTCGTTCAAGATGGTAATATCACAGATTATATAAGTAATAATGAAACGGTAGCAATAACAGGTGGTCAAGCTATTTACGATCCAACTGAAAGTGTTACATTACAATCAACATCTTATTTTTATGATGTATTACAAGGATTTATAGATTTAAGTGGATATCAACCATTATTAGTATCTGGAACAAATATAAAAACAGTTAATAATACAAGCATTTTAGGTAGTGGTAATATAGTAGTTAACTCATTACCAAGTCAATCTGGTCAATCAGGTAAAGTATTAAAAACAGATGGTACAGATGCTTCTTGGACAGATGATTACGGTGTAATATTTAGAGAATGGAATGACTAATGGGAAAACTTTATATAGGCAATGAATATGTACCATTTACAGTAAAGGATGAGAGAAGACCATTACAAGATTATGATGGTTCTGAACCATTGTGTATAAAAGTTGGTGGAAGTAATAGTAGGAATAGATTTACTGATGCATCAATAACATCAGTTGATTTATCATTCTTGACAGAATTAAACGATCCAACAGCAACTGAAGCAACTGGCTTATTGGCTAAATGTTTTGATAGCAATACTAATCTTGTAACAGCTTCTTTCTCAAAGCTTAAAACAATCAATAGCCCATATGCTTTATTTCAATGTTTTTATGATTGCACCAATTTAACAGCAGTTTCATTCCAAAGTCTTGAAGTAATTAATGGTCACGATGCCTTTTGGAAGATATTTGCCAACTGTTCATCATTAACAACCATTTCATTACCAAAGTTGAGGGAAATCAATTGTTTACTTGGTGATGATGTAATTGCTGGTTGTACATCATTAGAAACATTATCATTCCCAGCATTGACAATAATAAATTATAGGTATGCTTTTAGTTCAAGCTTGTATATGGCAGAGAATCTAACAACTGTTTCATTCCCAGCACTGACAACAATAACTGGTGATTCAGTATTTGATGAAGCTTTTAGAAATGATACTTCACTAACAACTGTTTCATTCCCATCATTACAATCAATAACTGGTGACAACATATTTATTGATGCTTTTGATGGATGTGAAAGCTTGGAATCATTATACTTTCCAGCCCTTACACACATAGAAGGAACTAATGACCATCCATTCTATGACTTTGGTAATTCTGGTTCATTAGAATCACTTCATTTTAGAGCTGATAAGCAAGCAGAGTTTGAACAAATAATGGAAATAAGTGTTCATAACCTTGATGTATATTATGACTTATAAGGAGCAACGATGTTCAGTAGATTTAGAATAGGGAATCAAGTAGTTCACCCAGAGATTTCATACATAGATGCTCCAGAAATAATGACATCAACAAATCAACCAATATCATTTGATGTAACAATATCTGATACAATTGAATTATCAAACGTAACATCAATAGAACTACCTTATGTAAGAGTATTGGACTCAGATGATAAAACAATAAAGGTTTCTGGTAATAAGTTGCTTTCAGCTTCTTTACCTAATCTTGAATTAATAAAATATCATGCCTGTCGAGATATGTTTTCTGGTTGCACATCTTTAGCAACCGTTAATTTAAGCAACTTGAAAGAAATAGTTGGTGAAAATGGCTGTACTTCAATGTTTGAAAGATGTACTGGTTTAGCAACAATTGATTTAAGCAACTTGATAACAATACTTGATGGATACCAAGCTTGTTATCAAATGTTTTTTGGATGCACTGGCTTGACATCAGTTGATTTAAGCAATTTGACAACAATTGCTGGTCGTGAAATCTGTTATGAAATGTTTTATAATTGCACTTCTTTATCAACAATTGATTTAAGTTCATTGACAGAAATAAGTGGTGGACAATATAATGGTGAAGAAGCTTGTTCTTGGATGTTTTATGGGTGTACATCTTTAGCATCAGCTAATTTAAGCAGTTTGGAAAGTATTTTTACTCTTGGTTGCTATCATATGTTTGATAAATGTTCTTCACTTACAACAGTTGATTTAAGCTCATTGGCAACCATATATGCACAAGGTTGTGAATCTATGTTTGAAGATTGCACATCATTGAAAACATTATACTTTCCAGCATTGAATAGTCACTCATTCGACCATGATGTTACTGAAACTGCATTCAGCAATATGCTTAATGGATGTACTGGTGTAACAGTTCATTTCCCAAGCAACTTGCAATCAATCATTGGCGATTGGTATGATGTAACACATGGTTTTGGTGGAACCAACACAACAGTTTTATTTGACCTTCCAGCAACGAATTGATAGGGATAAATATTAGTAAAGTTTAGGAGAAATATAATGGATGCGTTATTTATAGGTGAGAATCGTTTTACCCCAGCATTGTATATCAATAATGCTGTAAAGATGTATAAAAAACTTAATAGAGCATATGCTTGGACTCATACCCAAATAAATGGTAATGGTAATGCTTATTTAGTTTATTATGATGGTTCGAACTATTATAAAGGAGATGCTATTCCTGCTCAAACGATTGATGGACCTGAAAATGGTAGCAGCAACTCTAGTTTGTATTCAATTGACGGTACACTTTATATTAAATATTCAACTAATGATGTTCAAACAGTAGATGTTAATGTACAATCATATTGTCGTATTAGTAATAACAACGTTGCTTATATAAGAAATAATAACTTATATTATTATATATATAATGCCTCACAATCATATTTAATTGATAATACTGGTGGATGGCAGTTATTAACAGATTGCTCATCATCAGCATCAGATAGTACATTATTTGGTATAAAAAATGATTCATTATATATGATTGGTTATATAAATGATGTAACAGCTACCTCTCCTCGTACTAGTATTGAATTAATAGATGACACAGGTATATGGACTAAATTAAAAGGCTATTCTTATTCAACAACTTCAACTGATGAAACACGTAAAACCATTGGTATTAAAGATAGTAAATTATATGCAATTACTCAAAAATCTATAGTTGAAATATCTCCAGAAACTGGTTGGGTAGATTTTACAAGATATATAGCTTCATCAAAAGACACAATATTTGGTATAAGAAATGGTTCTTTATACAAAATAGATTTAAATAATAATACATATACTGTTACATTAATGGATGATACAGAAACTTGGTTAAAAGCTACACCTAATAATTTATTTTTAACTCAATCAGGAAAAATATACAAATATACTAATAATGCTTTAACACAAATAGGTACTAAAACTAATTGGACAAAACTTGTTGGTAGTAATGGTAGCTGTGGTATAGATTCTGATGGTAAAGTATATTTCAACATAGCATCATATGGTGATTCTAAGTCAATTAATGACGAAAATATTTATTCAGATATTTCTTTGACTGCAGCTTTGGAAGCAACGGTTTCTAATCTTCCAGTAGCAGTAATATATACAGGTAATACAACAGTTGATAAACATAGTGTATATACGATAGGAAAACCAGATGTTGGATTTACAACTTATAGTGATACAGATATGACAGTAAAGTCAACAATATCTGCTGTAAATGAAAATAATAACACAATTACCGATGAATATTATAGTTACACAAGAGACCCAAGTCTTGATGGAATATTTTCTGGTATTTCTCCAGATACTTCAAAACAATTATTAACATTAGCTGATATATTAAATGCTATGAGGTAATAATATGGTAATGAATATTGGTACAAATATTACAATCAATAATACTGATGAAGCTGATATGGTAAAGCTTGATAGTAATAATAGTACAGTATATGATTATTTAAATAATATATATGGAGAATTACCTGACCAAGATGTTTCATTATATCATTTATTAAAAGCATTAGAACAAGGATGGAAGGAGCAATAATGCCAGTAACATTAGGTAAAAATCTTAATATCAACAATAATAGGCTAGAATCCTATAGTAAGAGTGTTTATGAAAAGCTTAATAAAGCAAAAGCTTGGACTAAAACTGATATAACAGAATCTGGTGGAACTGTTAGTGTAATAATGAATACTGATGAACTTGTTACTAATATGGAAACTGGTATTAATGATTGGTATATACCAACAAGTGCCCATTATCTTAATTATGCCATTATTGATAATAAGCTTTATAAAAAGTCTGGTTCATCATTATCACAATTTGGAGAAAAAACTGATTGGAAAATGTGTTCGAGTACTCCTTGCGCTATAGATTCTCAAAACAAATTGTATCGTATCAATAGCACAAGTGGTGCAGCAACAGAAATTGGGGAAGGAATAAATTGGACATATGTTACATCATCTATGAGTTTTGATAATGAATATGCAATAGGTGATAGTAAATTATATAAAATTAACAGTAATAATAATACAATAACACAAATTGGAACTGAAACTGGTTGGACTAAATTATCTTATTTTTATTGGGGTTCAGGTTTTGGTTATGGTATTTGTAATGGTTCAGTTTATTATATAACATCTTCAGGTGCCACACCATTATCTTCGGATAATAATTTTGTGGATATATCTTCTGCTGGAGATAGTTATATACTTTATGCATTGAATAATTTACATGAAGCATTTTATGTTAATTCTTCAAGAACACAGCTTGTAAAAATAGATGCTCAGTTTGATTCACCAATAAAACAGATTGTAGATACATCTGAAGAAAATTATGCTGTAATAACAAATGATGGACAACTAATATGTGGATCAATTTCAGATAAAACACAATATAAATTAGACCCGACAATATTTTGGTCTTATACTTGTGGTGGTATATCTAATAGTTCATATATGTATGCAATAGGTGATGGTAAATTATATCGCATAATAAATCCGACAAGACCATCTGACAGAAAATATACACAAATAGGTACAATAGACACTTATACTAAAGTTTCTGGTGCATTAGGTACAACTACTAGTACTTTATTATTAGCTTGGACAGGTGAAGCTACTTATTTAGACCATACAGTTTATACAACAAAATCTCCACAAGCTGGTGATAGAACATATTCAGATAATGAGTTAACCCCATATTCTACTATAGTTTCAGTTTCTGGTACAACCATTACAGATGAATATAGAACATATGATGTTGATATAGCAAAAGATAGTTCATTTACAAGTATTCCACCAGCAGCAACTCATGAAACAGTTGGAACAATAGAATTATTAAATGCTTTGAATCCAAATAATTAAGGAGAAATGATTATGATATATCATAAATTAATACATGGAAATATGCTTAATAACTACGATTTAGGTGAAACATCGTTAGAAGAAGCATTAAAACAAGGTTATAAACCATTGGTTGAAACACCAAGAATTGATGGAAAACATTATAGTTTAAGATATGAAGAAGAAGATGATTGCATAAAAGCTATATATGAAGAATTACCTGAAGAACCAAAGGAAGAATAATGGCTGAACAAATACACGAGTTCGTTGGAGATGATTTTGCAGGAGACGTTGTTTTAGAGGATGAAGTACTAACATATCCTATCAGATGTTTTCAAAATCCTAATGTAACAAGTCTTACAGCACCAAATCTTACATCAATACAGTCTTACTTTACTTTTTATAACAATAGTAATATGAGATATGTTAATATGCCAATGATTCGTGAAATCAAAGGTCCACAAACGCTTTATTCAAGCTTTAGAGATATACCAGCTTTGACAAGCGTTAATTTACCTTTGTTAGAAACCATTGATGGTTCAAGTACATTTTATGATACTTTTAGAAACGATACTGGTCTTGTATCAGTTACTCTTGGAAGCTTGAGATACATTCGTGGTCGTTCAACAATGGAGAACTGTTTTGAAGGATGTTATAATCTTGCTAATGTTGATGTTAGAAGCATTGAAGAAATAACTGGTGATAATATTATTGGTACAAATGATTACGAAAATGGTTCAAGACAAATGTGGGGTATGTTTGATGGTTGTACTAATATTACATCAATGAACTTTTCAAACTTGAAGACAATCCTTGGTCGTAATGCTTTTTCATATGCTTTTAACGATTGTATTAATCTTCGTTACTTAGCATTTCCAGCATTAACTGCAGAAGGATTGGGAGAAGAAACATCTCAATTCAGACAAATGCTTACAGGTTTGACAAAAATTGGGGTACATTTTCAGAAACACCTTAAATCAGTTATTAGTAAATGGGAAGATTATAAGCAACTGTTTGGTGCTGGTAATCCTTTAGCTGTACCATATGTTAGAATATACTTTGATTTGCCAAATAACCCTGTTAAAGATGGTGTTTATTATATTGATGAAGTCATTACTGAAACAGATGCTGGTGAAATCATTCCTATCCAAATATTACAAGATGGTTATTATGAAATCCATTGTGTAGGCTCTGGTGGTTCTGGTACTTGGCATCAAAACAATAATGGAGCTTGGTCTGGTGCTGATGGTGGCTCTGGTGGAGCATTGGTTGGAATAGTTTATTTAACAGCTGGTACATATAATGTCAGAGGAGCTGTTGCAGGCGATGGTTCTGACTCATTTGTTCAAGGAGTTGTTTCAGTAGGCTCTGGTGGTAATAATGAAGTTGGTGGTCATGCTCCAAATGTTCAGAAAACCTTTGATTCAATAGCTTTAAATAAAGCTGGTGCTACATATCAAGAAGAAAAACCTTCACCAACAACTGGTGGACAACCTGTTATGGTAACAATACCTTGGAAATCATGGTATAAAATAGTTTATGGTACAACTGCTATTCCACAAGAATATGGTGAAGGTGGACATAAACTTACAAATGAAGACCCAGTTGCTGCTTCAAATGGTTTGGTTAGAATAATCTTTAAGGGAAGAGATTTAGACTAACTTCTACTAACTATTTCAGTAATATTTAGATGACCACATTTTGGACAATGCCAATTGTCTATGTCTATTGTTGTACCAGATTTTAATATGCTTGTGAAATGACGCTCTTTTGAATCTTCATAATCACAGTTTTCGCATTGTCTTATATAAGTTGCTTGGTAAAGAATGTCGCATTCATTAAAGTCCAGAATCTTACAAGACTTTGTTCTTAACATTTTTCGCTCTCCTAAATGCATATACTATTATTTACTCCAATACTTACGAAGTTCTTGGGTCAATAGTTGCAAACGTTTAGTCAACCTTTCAATATCATCCATTGCTTCAATCCTTTCAACAAAACATTTACTTATTATAATATAACACCAAATGATTGAAAAGTCAATAAAAAAGATAGCCATTTCTGACTATCTTTTAGTTATAACCATGTTAGGGATAAGGGATTGAGTTGAACAATCAAATCTGAAGGGGTTCTACAATATTAGAAGCAAATGTGCGCACTCTTCTAATGTAGGCATCGCACCTACCCACCAAGTTCAGATTCACAACCGTGTCCTCATCATATTGGTAGTCTCGATGGGATTCGAACCCATACTGTATGGTTTCTAAGACCATCTCCTCTGCCAGTTGGGATACGAGACCATTTAACATAAGTATTTACTACTCTTTGACAATAAAGTATATGACAAAAGTCATGATGACAAATACTGTTAAAACTATTGTTGAATAATTATTCAGTATATATAACATCCTTTTCTCCATTGTTGACACGAATGATGGTTAAAGGACCACACTCAGGATTTTTATTCCTATACATTTGCATCCAGACATGAGCATCCGTAATAAATTGAAACCTTGATGCTATTCGATTTGTACCATTCTCATATACTTCAAAATATTCTTCCATCATCATTCTCCTTGATAAGATTGTTATACCATAATTAAATCAACTTGTCAAGAAAAAATTGTCCTCAAAAATAATTGAGGACAACCATTGAGTCATAAGGAGATATGACAAATTACTCTGATGAAAGGTTTTTGAAATAACCTTTGACAACAACAATTGGAGTACCACGATCGCCTGAACCACTTGTTAAATCCATTAGTGAGCCAAGCAAGTCTGTCAATTGTCTTGGTGTAGTACCCTGTGAAGCCATGTTACCTTTAAGGTTATTATCTTTGTTCTTAATCTTGCTTCGAACAGCTCTTTCCAACTCATCTTGAGAAAGGATTTCTGAGCAATCATTATCAATCAAGTATTTGAGCTTCATCTCATTTGGAGTACCATAAAGACCACCTGTATATGCTGGAGAAACAACTGGGTCAGCAAACTCCCAAATACCACCAACTGGGTCTTTGAAGCAACCATCGCCATAAACCATTACTTCAACATTTTTACCAGTCTTTGCTTTAACATCATCTCTAATAGTTTTGACAACAGTATCAGCAAACTCTATGGAAGGAAAGAGTTTCAATGATTCTTCAGAAGCTTTATTGCTGCCAAGGAGACCATAATCACATATATCACGACAGAAGTAAGAAAGGTTAGCATCAAACTTTCTAAATACATCATTGATATAAACACCTTCTCTATCACTCATTACGTAAGGCTTACAATTAGCAGATGGATGTAATGAACAATCAATGAAACAGTTGTATTCAAAGTTTGGAGCATCATTTACATCAGATATGACTTCAACTTCTTTCCCTTCAGCTAGAACAATACTCTTATAATACTTGTCATAATCAAGTCCAGTAAACGGATGGTTTCTTAACACATTACCAACTTCATCGACATCAGGCATTACAATCCATACTTTTTCACCAGCTGCTCTAGCAAATGCTTTCAAAATCATTGCAAAACGGTTTCTAGAATAGATTGGATTGACAAGAGTTATGTGTTGACGATTGTATTTCTTGAAATGTGTCTTAATATCTTCAGCAACTTCATTGATTGTAACATAATTACCTTGAGCTCTTGCAACAACTGATTCAGTAATACCAATGATATCTCCATCTTCAATGTTATCAAAAGCATCTAAAACAGTATCTGAAACAATTTGTGCAATATTATCACCTTGTCTAATCATTGGAGCAATAACTCCATAAGACTGAACACCAAACTTTCTTGTCATCTATTTCTCCTTTATTTCTTTGACTTTTGTTGTTAACTTTAGTATTCTGATTTCTCTTTCCAAGATTTCGATTCTAGTTGCTTGCATATCAATAGTCATCTTACTCATTAGTTCACCATGCCTGAATCCAAGCCAATAGACGGCAACACATAGTCCAAGTACTATCAATAAACCCAATACCCATTCCATCACTTATCTCCTAATCATTGTAACGCAAACGATTATAATCAATCCATTTACCATCGATTTTAACCATACATCCACCCATTACAGTGTGGTTATACTCAAGCTCTTGCATTTCAGCTTTTGTCTTACACTTATTGTAATTAATGCCTACTACTGAGATAAAGAATAGGACAATTATTCCAATAACTGTTGCTGCCATTTGTAATGTTTCTATCCAATCCTTCCAATTCATTATCTTCTACTCCAAAAACCATAGTTATCATTATATTCTTTTAATGTAATCCATTCACCTTTGTATTTAAGCTTACAACCATCTTCGAATGAATAGTCTCTATCAGTAACTCCTTCGAAATAATTTTTGAGACAAGAATCTTTTTCCTTCGTTGCATTACCAAGTGTATATAATAGCAGACCGAGTGAAAACATTAAGAATACTGGAAACAATACTAAAAAACATGAATCAATAAATTCTTTAAATTCTTTCATTATCTTTTACTCCATTCTTCTTCTTTAAGTTTACTTGCAATTCTTTCCTGAATCATTTGTTGAATCTCCATGTCAGTAGAGTATTTGTCAAGATTCAACGAACAAAGGTTTAGGATAATGCGTTTAACTCTATCCTTATCCCAAGTATTATCATAGAGTTCAATCACATCCTTGATAATCAAGCGAATATTGTAAACGTATTGATCCTCTAACGATTTCTTATATCGTTTTTCAACCAGTTTATCCAACCATTTCTTAAACATTGTCTTTATCTCCTTTACACAATTACTATACCACAATGATTACAAAATGTCAAGCATTTTATCTATCTGGGAATAAAGGTCTTCGAAAGTACCATTGTTATAAAGGATAAAATCAGGGTTATCATAGCCAATCCAATCCCATTCAGAAAGGTGGACATCTTTAACCTCTGGAACAAGGTTAATAATGCCTGCGGCGTTGTAACCTTTTTGATTGAGCTCAGCAACCTTTTCAAACCATTCTGGTAATGGTTCTCTAACAACTCTTACGACTTTACCACCATTAGCTCGAAGCATATCAATCTCATTCTTGAAGCGACAATCGGTGATAATGATGTTCTTATCATGGTCTTTAATCTTTCTTTCCAAAGCATCAACCCAAATGTTTGGATGAAGATTTTGTCTAAAGACTTCAGTACCAAGTCTTTGAAGCATATTTCTTGGAGTAACATCATATCCAAGCTTTTTAGACCAGTATGGATCAGATGCTTCTCTTTTTTCTCTATCCAATGGTGTTTCTCCAGCAAGCATTTTTCTATCCCATCCAAAAAGGATTGAAGCAATGTCTTTCAATATGCCTGCATACGAGTCTTTCTCCCATCCTTGTTCTTTATTGATGATATAATCTGCTGTTGTATCTTTACCAGAACCTTTTAATCCAGTAATTGCTATAATCTTTCTCATTTACCAATCCTTGCTTCTATTCTATCTACCAATTCAATATTTGTTGCCAAAGCATCACTCATAAGGTTTAATCTATCCTCTAGTTCAGCATTCTTTTCTTGTAACTCTTTAACCGCATCTTCCAGCATCTCAATCCTTGATTTAGAAGGATTTGTTTGAGCTGATGTTGCTGGTATAGTTGAAACAATAGTAATGATGACAACAATACCAATAATAAATGCTATAAAACCGCCAATCCAAGAATGACTATTAGGTCTATATGGTGTATAATGCATTATTTGTCTCCTTACCAAACAGGAGATAATATAAATGCTGTAGCGATTACTCCCAAGATTAAGCTTAAAATACATTCTGATATTTCAAGATCTTTGTTGTCAGCTCTATTATTTGACATTCTTAGGCAATATAAAATAACCTTAATGTATAAACTAATTAATAAGTATATTAATATGACCTTCATTATTCAACATCCTCGATATAAATTATTGCTTGTTTAGTAATGTTTTCATCCAAAAGATTTGCAAAATCATAGATACTAATGTTATCTCTGTCAATGCCTTTCATTACCAAGTATTCTCTAACTTCTTCGGCTCTTAATCTGGCAAGTTTTGTATCGCCATCATAGTCACCATAACCTTCGATAATGATTGGTGTTTCATCATCGATATAATCCATTTGATTAACTATTACTGCTTGAGCTTCTTTAGAGAGGTTATATGACCCTTCATCAAAGCGTATTTCATTAACGCTTGTATCAAGGGTAGAACAACCTGATAACAACAAAGCTAAAAACAACAATTTCTTCATAGACTTATTCCCTTTCAATTATTAACAACAAAATGATTATACAATAATTAAATCAAGTTGTCAAGTAAAAAATATCTCCCATTATTGAAGCACTTATTTAAGTAAATGTTTGAATAATGGGAGATTTCTTTATCAAGGTTGAACTTAGACTGTTTCTTTTTCTTATTCTTTATAACCTTTGTCCTAAGCAATCCTTTGACCTGTAAAAGATAATGGTCATAATCTCTATGCTTAGGAGCTTTAACTGTAATGTTTATTTTCTTCATAGTTTTTCTCCTTATTATTTGTGTTAATATTTACTCAATGTTTTCAACAACTTTATGAACAATATCAGCAAAGTGTTGATATGTTTTTGGTTCTACGACAATTAGAGGTCCAGTACTCCATTTTATTGTATTACCATTAGATGTCAAGCATTCAGTAGTTGACGAAACAACTGACGAAAGATTACTTACAAAACCATTTGAACAAGGTTCTTCTGATGTAAAATCAACTCTTATTCCATACATATCATTGAGTAAATCAACTATTGTATGATGATGAACAACAACATTGTCATAAATATTGTGACTAAGTGTATTGTTATCAATTTTTATGTATGTTATTTGCCTACTAGTAGCTTCTCTGGCACAAAATTGAAGCAATGTTGAATATATTTCAATATTTGGTGTAACAATATCATTAATATATGGGTCATCTGTTATTGAAAGACGACAGCCAATGTTATAATGGTTTATATTATCTACGTTATGTTCAACAATCAAATCGTTCATAAAGAACTTTTTGGTATGTTGATCTCCGTTACTTCTCCATGAAAATATAATGAACTCTTGCATCTTATAAATCCTTTACAATACTTGATATAATCGTTTTAAAGTTTCCATTAACATCATTAGGTTCATGCTTACACATTGTTACACCATCTGCAAACATTGGTACAAGATTGCCTTCGTGATGATTAACAACTCTATCAGACAAAGAGTGTATATGATACATATTAGCAGTTTCAGGAATCATATTATCACCCATAAATACACGACATTCTTGCTCATAATGTGGTATAGAACAATTTTCAATAGTAACAGGCATAATTTTTTCACCTTCTTCTGGTATTCTAAAGATAGTAATATTTCTGTTACTATTATGAGTTTGAGAAAACTCTCTCAACCTTTCCATACAATTCTCATTTGTAGTAAAGGTAATATGTTGTGAACCTATCATTGACTGAAATATCCTAACCCTATCACATATAATAGATGATTGTCGATAGGTTCCGAAATTATCTGTCCAGTTGATATTTAATTGATACATTACTTATCTCCTACTATTGTATGAAGTATTTGTCTAAAAGCATTGGTAACAACAGGTTTGCTTTCAATATTATCAAGAATCATTGACAAAGGATATTCTCCTTCTTGAGGTGTGTCACAATTCCTTTTTGATGTTACTTTATTATAAGAAACATTTAATGTCGAAAGTTCACAATGACTATTATAACTTACTTCATATGCATCAACATCTTCATATATAACATAATCAACAATTCCTCTTGAACTATCATCATAGACAAATATTAGTCTTGAATAATTATTCTCTCTATGTAATTGTAGTCTTAATCTTGCCATATCATGCCCACCAGCATTGACTAATATTTTATCAATATTAAATGAAACTCCTGCAGGAACTGTTTCAGGAATGATTGAATATATACACAGTGGAAAAATACTGGTATATTTAACTTCTGGTGTATCAACTTCTGCTATTAACCACATTTCTCAACCACTTCCTTAATTATTGATATAAACTTTGTGTTATTAACTGTTAATGGTGATATATTTGTATTCAATGCTTCTGCCGCTAATCTTCGAGGTTGACTTGTATCATTAATCTCAAAGGAATATAGTGTTGAACCATAATGAGATGTTACGATTCTATTAGTTGTCAACTGTTGAAATACATCGTGATGCTGATAGCATTCTGCATCAAAATAATTGGCATGAAATATAATCCTAATAGTCAGGGGTTCCATTGCTATTACATCATCAATTCTACATCCACAGGTTTTAGCAACAATTTCATCATCATCATTAATGATTGTTATAGACTCTATCGGAGACCTAAAGAACATATAGTCAAGCAGAGTGGTTCTCAATAATCCAAAAGAATTATCGTTAAGCATTCTGACATCAATGTTTGCTACACCAGATATTTCATTGAGCTGTCCAATGACATTATCACCTATTTGAAAGGTGGAAGCCCAGTTTCCTGCCTGTATAATTAATCTCATCATTCTATTTCTCCATTAGATGATGATATTATAACATTAGTGTGTATGATTGTCAAGTTATTTTTGAAGACTTATTTCAATAAACTTTTCACCTGGTATTGATGAGGTATTAACGTTAGTAACTTTCCAACCTTCCTCTGCATAAGATACAATTAAACCATCTTTATTATAAATGATTGAATCAATTTTGATATACGTTGGATCAGATTCTTTATCATCATATTCATTGATGACAATATTACAAAGAGGTGTATTTTTTGGTAATACTGTTGACTCAGTTGCATAGTTATAAATGACTGGGTTGTAAGATAATGATTTACCATTTTCGACTAGTAATGATTCAACAAATACATCACCTTTAACTGCACTGATTATAAATGCGTTATCTTTTTTGTTACCACAAGTGATTGTAACACCTGTTTCAAATGTTATATCATCATCTGCAGGTAATACTAAGTCATTATTTAAAATAAGTTGACCATTTTCATATTTAACCGTATCACCAGTAACTTTAATATCAATCATCTTTATATCCTTTATTATATAATTATTTATACAATTCTTCAATCATCTCTTTATCGCAGACTACACAACCATCACAATCAGAATAAGCTGCATAAGATAATAAGTGACCACATTTATTTGTAAGCATTTCATATTCGCAATTGGTTTCTATTTCATTAACTGAATCTTTATGACGAATGCTTAATGTCATTTGTCTATCTTTATCATTAAAGTTTCGATATAGTTCATCGGCACGATAATATATGTTAAAAAGTTTATTCCACATATCATCAGATTCTTCTTGTCGAAACTTTTTTAAGAACTTGATAAACTTAGCTCTTGGTGGGAAGAAATGAGGTAAACGCTTATTCATTACAGCTTTGGTTTCATTAGATGCACCACATTGTTTGAAGAAAAATGCGCAATGATATTTTTCCATCATTGATTTAAATGATAACTCACCTGAAAGATATTTGTCAATACAGTCTTCAGAAAGGATGGTTGTAATATTGAACTTAATGTCTGGATACAGTTCATGTATGTGTCTCATATGATAATCCCAGTTGTCTTCCATTTTTTGGGTGTGAAAACGACCCATTGTATCATAAGATGTTAATATCCACAAATCACCTTTATGATTTTCAAATAGTTTTAGTGTTTCGTATAAATCTTTTTGATCACCAATGGTTAGTGTAGCATATAACCAGAAATGCTTTATATAACCATTATTAAGAAGCCAAGCTGTTTTTTCCATAAGTTGCATAAACTTCTCTTTAACTAATGGATTTTTCATTTGACCTTGAAAGAACTCACCACCTAAATAAGCAATAGTATCAAACTCTGGATAAATGCTTAAATCAGATATTTTATCATAAGCTTTTTCGATTGCACTTATTTTAAGCTCATCAGGTGTAAAGTTATTGTCTTTGCCTAGATAACAAAAAGAACATTTGGAGTTACATTCTTGCCATAATTCAAATTGTATTTGTTTACCTTCCATAAGTTTCTCCTTACATCATTTCATCTATTATTTTTTTATCACAGATTGCACAACCATCACAATCTGAATATGGGCTGTAAATACTTAAATGTCCACAACTCATTATATGGTCAAGGTTTTTATCATAAAGTTCTGTGAAGTGTTCTTTATCTCTTGTACTTTCAAACATTTGACCATTATGTTTGCATACTAATGTATCAGCACGAAGATTCATACTAAATAGTCTATTCCAAATGTCAGCAGATTCTTTCGATTTAACTGTTCGTAAAAATGTTAAAAAAGTCTTTCTTTGAGGAAAAAAATTACCGATGGAATCATTCATTGCTTTATTAGTCGTAAACTTATCCTTCATACGATTTGGAACTTTAAAATACAAAGTTGTATTAAACTCATTCATAAAATCATTCATATTAAAAGTATTACTTAAATATTTCTCAATAAAGTCTCCTGATAATATTATAGTAGTATTGAACTTAATATCTGGGTATAGTTCATGAATATGTTTCATATGATATTTCCAATTGTCTTCCATTTTTTGAGTATGAAATCTTCCAAGTGTATCATAACTTGTTAATATCCAAAGACCATCTTTATTATTATACTTACTCAATGTTTCATACAAATCACTTTGGTCACCAATAGTTAATGTAGCATATATCCATACATTTTTGATATAACCATTGTCTTTAAGCCAAGCTGTTTTTTCCATAAGTTGCATAAACTTCTCTTTAACTAATGGATTTTTCATTTGACCTTGAAAGAACTCACCACCTAAATAAGCAATAGTATCATATTCTTTATATAAAGATAAATCATTAATAGAATTAAATATATAATCTAAATGTTCAAGTTTTTCATCATCTGGTGTTATATTATTAAGACAACCTAGATAACAAAAAGAACATTTGGAGTTACATTCTTGCCATAATTCAAATTGTATTTGCTTCATTTTTCATCCTTAGTAGTATTATAGCAATTATTCTTTTGATTGTCAATATATTCATATATTTTTATTGGCGTAGGACAACCTGTTTCATCATAACTCATTCTATGACAATCTCCTAGACAATATTTTAAATACTTGCAGTTATTACAACGACTATCAATTTTTTGTTCTTCTTTTATAACATAGTCACGCATTGATTCATTGTATTTGTGAAGAAGAATATTTGCAAATGGTCGATGTTGTTCCATAAAACAAGTACTTATATTTCCATTAGGACTAAACGTTAATGACTGTTGACAACATCTTCTACCGTGTTCATAGTAATGCTCTCCATCAACACTCTTTTCCATACAATCAAAAGTATCGATTGTTAGTTTGTAATATTTTTGTACTTCTTTATAAAGTTTATAACATTCAAACATATAGTCATTAACATCTTTATTTAAAGGTTTAATTTTCGTGAATGTTGATAGATTTGTCATAGGTTGGCATAAACGTTCAAGCTCAACGTGATTTGCTCCAGTAGAAAGGATAAATGAAAATAACGCTTCTGGTGATATATCTTTTATCAAATCTTTAGTTAATGCTATTATTATTTGAATATTTTTATTCAGCTGTTTTGCTATATTAAGATTTTTCCAAAATAGGATTTCTTTATTTAATTCTTTGAAACGAATCTTATAATCGTATGATGTACTTACTTCATCAACAATTTGAAATAATTGTTTATGGACATCATTAATATTGAATATTAATGAAGTTTGAATTGCTATTTGAGGTTTTTTAGGAATAACATTTTGCTTTATTGTTGTTATAGCTTCAATTAACCATAAAGGATTATAAAGACCTATTTCACCACCGCTTATTGTTATAGTTGGTTCATCATCATTGTTAGCATTAATATTATCAATGATTGCTTGCATGACTTTATTTAACGTTTCTTTTTCCATAGATGTTTTGCTTTTTAAGCCATAACAGTGGTCGCAGTTTAATGGGCATTGGTTTGTAACGTCTATTTGATATGTGTCTATACCATTAAAAATCATAAATAAACCTCATTATCTAAATTAATTAAATCACATAGCATACATTTATCACAATCTGAATAACATTGATATAAGGTTGAATGACCACATTTTGGGTTTATTATTTCTTTACCATCAGATAATTGTGGCATTTCTTTAGCATCTTTACGACCTCTATCTCGCAGTCCTGTGTATTTAAATTGACATGAGTTTTTTGTTGATTGTAAAAATGAGTAATATGTTGAATAACATTCATTTTTTAAATAACGTATGAACTTCAAGAAGTCTGACCTTGTAAAGTTAAAGTCATCAAGTTTTAATCCTGTTCTTATCGGGTGTGGATAAAGAAATGTTAGTTTATTACCTGGTATAATGGTTTCTTCAAATGTTTTAACATCAAATCTTCCTGCTTTCCATTCATTAATAAGATATTGTGTCATAATCATTTGCACCCCAACCTTATAATTATAACGGTCGTGAAAATCATTGATATTTTTTAAGCATAAAAGGCGTTTTTCTTCCGATGAAAAACGATGTTTTAAATCGTAAGAAAAATTAATATCAACTTTAGTAATACCAACTGCTTCAACTATTTTATCAACGACTTTGTAAAGAAATGTTGGGTCATATAGACCATTTGTCACTGTCGAATAACGACATTCTGGATTTTCAGATACCTTGAGAACTTTTTCAATAATGATGTCAATAAGTTCTAAAAATGATTCTTGTAGTTCTGGGTCTGTGATAAAATAAAGTTCGCCACCAAGTAATGAAATACCATAACTAAACTTATTTTTCCAATCTATGAGACCAATGTTTTCTTTAATTCTTTCGAGCCACAATAATTGTTTTTCTTTTGAATATGGTATTCTTTCTTCACGTAAACAAAAGTCACAATTGTTACAGCAATTTGTCCAAACACCAAATTGAACCATATGACCATTATCTTTCAAGCTTTCTAACATTTATACTCCTATTCATATTTCATTTGACGATAGTTTTCATTGTCGTACATTTCATGTATTTGTTCCAATGTATTATAAAGTAAATCAATACCTTTCAATATATTTTCTGGGGATTGACGGCAAAACTCTTGAAAACGTATTCTAATATGGTTATGATAATAATTTTCAGGATCAATTTTAATACGATATTCAAAAAGCTTTGAGGTCATTGTTGGTGTAAAATATATACCAGTTGTTTCAATGCTAAAAATATGTTGAGTTGTACCTGGTAAAAGTTTATATCTTGGATCTCCTAAAAGTTCAGCAAAGTATTGGGCTAATACATTCTTAAACATAAAGAGTTTATCTTTTCTTGCCAAAACTAAATCCAATCGTTTAAGATAATCTTTACCCCAATTATATGCTTTTAAACCTATTGAACCATCTTTACTAATAAGACAACCCATATTATAGTCACAAACTAATGAGTGAGCTGTATATAATACATAATCAAATATTGAATAATCTCTTGGTGTTAAAAACATGCCATGAACATCATCAATCATTATTTTATAAGGTTTTCCAGACTTTTCAAGTAAGTCTTTAAGACCTATAAAAAATAATTGCGGTGTTATTTCCCCTGTCATTAATTGTGTCCCGATAATATAAACGAAAACTTTTTTATGACCTTCTATAGCTTTAGCTATTTTGGGGTAATTAAATTGTGTTATATCTTCAATTACAAGTTTTTCAAGATTCTTAACTTTTTCAAACCAATCTTGAACTGCATTATGTTCATAACGTGTTGATATTACAAGTGTGTCATCATCAACTTCTTTTTCAAATACTTGATTAATCAAGGATGTTCCAGATTCTCCAAAACGAATGCATCTGTTCTCAGTGGAAATATTACAATATGGCATTCTATCAAAATATTCTTGTTCCAATTTTTTGAAGTTTTCATCAGTATCAAAAGTTGGAGTATCATCACGAAGACTTAATAATAGGTCTTCCTCTTCTTTTGTAAAACCTTTATAATTAATATACCATTCAACCAAATCATTTAATCTTTTCATTTTAACCCTTTGTATTAAATATTGTTACTGCTAATTCTCTCATAGATTTATCAGAATCGATTAATCCAATTTCATACTTACATTCTTTATTGATAGGTTTTGCAACACCATTTGTTGTTCTTCTATTATCAACTATTTGTCTTTCACCACCATCTATATAATAAAGTTTACTGCTTCTTAATTCCATACTTAAAAATGTTGAAAAATCAATTTCCTGTGTTTTAATCATTTTTTTAAGGAATTCAATATAAGATGTTTTTGTTGGAAAAAATCCTGGTAAATCTTCTGCACAATCTTTTTTATCTTTATAATACAAACCAGATGCTGGTTCAATATAATCGCAATGTGTATGATATGTTTCTTGAAAATTAGATATACTGAACTCATCCTGTAGAACTTTATCAATAAAGAATTGTGTCATTATTATTTCAGTATGTAATCTTAATGTTGGATATAATTCATGAAGTTTTAACATATTGTTTTTCCATAAATCCTCACGTTCTTTGGTATAAAAACGATATGCAACATCATAAGATGTACAGATGAGCGTATTATTAATAATACCAATATTTTCAAGATGTTTTAAAAAAGGTATTAAGTCGACATCCATATTATATATTAAAGCCGTTGTTATATAAAGCTTTTCTATTGTACCATTATGAATAAGGTCAGCACACTTATCAAAAACTGTGTAAAATAATGCCTTTACTTCTGGGTCACTCAATTCTCCATTAAAAAATTCGCCACCAATAAATCCTATTTCATTATATTCTGATACTTCTTTATCATTTAGTTTTTCAAGTATAAATGTTAATGATTCTTTCTTATTTAAATCTCGTTGACCTTTATTGCAACAAAACTTACAACCTATATGGCAATCTTTCCACATTTCATATTGTAAAAATCTATTTTTATTTTTAAATGTCCCCATTAATATTCCCCTTTAAAAAACTCTTTTAAATCGCAAACGTAACAGCTATTTGTATTTGAGTATTTTTTGAAATTGACAGAATGACCACATTTGTCAATAGCACAACTACAAAATCTAAATTCTCCATCTTTGAACATATATAATAATTTATCTTGACTTAAATCAAAATTAAGGATGTAACGTTTTAGATAACCATTATTTTGTTCATTAATTTTATATAGTGCTTTAATTATTTCTTCCCTAGAAGCAGACAATTTTTTATCATAGACAATATATGGTACTAAATTTACCCAGCAATGATATTTTTCCATCCATTGTTTTAAGTTATATTTTTCATTAATAATGGCTTCGCATACTGGTTTTGTTAATATGGTATTTGTGACTATTTGTATATCTGGATATTCATTTTTAATACTTACCAAATTATCTAACATAACCTCTTCAGGTAAATGATGTGTGTTTGGCATTGGTTTATCACTAAATCTACCTTCTAAATCATATGAAGTCGTAAACCTTAATCTTTCAAATAAATTATTTTCTTTAATCATATCAAGAACATCAAACAATCCTGAAATGTTTTCATATATGAGATTAGTATTAAGATATAATAAATCTATAGTACCTTTATTCATTCTATCTATAATTTGAGAAAAGAAATCATAGAGTATTTTAAAATCTGATGGTTTATCAAATATTTCACCACCACAAATTAAAATATGAGAACCTTTCTTAAACTTATCAGAATCAATGAATGATAGTACTTCATTAAGTATGTGTTCACGCATATTATGTTTGAACAATCGTGGGTTCTCACGCTGAAAGCAAAACTGACAATTATTATTACAGTTATCCCATACTAAAAATTCATAAATTGGTTTAATATTCATAATCACTCCTATGATTATAATAGCATTATTTTGTATGTTTGTCAATATTATTAGGAATAAGAGAATGTGTATTTACAAGGAATACAACGTATATTTTGTTTTGTGACATTAACAACAGCATTTACGACCGAATTAATGTCATTTGTTTCCATTAGTTTATTGGCTTCATTTGTAGTTATTGGTGCTAATGAAGAATATGAAGTGTTTGAGGTTGAATATATTAATATTTGTTTTGTTGTAGCATATTGAGAAGTTGCATAAGCCATTCTTGATGAACAAAAGCTAACAATATCATTAATAAAGTTTAAGAATTCGCTTGAAGCAATGTTTGAGTTGAGTTTTGTTGTTAGTTGGATTTGAGATATGAAATTTGTCATGTCTGTATCGACAACTGAAGAAGCAACTTGAACAACAGGATTAGCTGATAACGTATATGTACAATAGCAAGTGGCTGCTGCGTTACCACCTGGTATTGTTGATGTACCAGAATATCCAGATTTATAAGCAATATTAATTCCTGAATAATTTGATATATTAAGGCAATTAGACTTAATATACGTTTTGATTGCATCAATAATTGCTTGATATGTTATACTCTGTAAACCACTCATTATATATCCATATATGCTATAAATATTGAACTCGAAGAACTGGATGAAGAACTTGAAGAGCTACAACTTGAAGAACTTGAGCTACTCGAAGAACTAGATGAAGAACTTGAAGTTCCGTAAGTTATTGTTGTATTAGCAAAATGAACATTTGAAACATTTGATATTGCTCCAAGTAATTCATTAACACTTGTTTGTAATTCACTAGGTGTAAAATTATAGTCCGAAGGGTCTAATGAAACACTTGGAAATGATGATGCACGACTATTATAAAAAATGTAAACACCACTATTGAAACTATTTGTTACAAATACTAATTTTGTTGCTAAAAATGCAGCAATATTGTTATAGAAGTTCATTATGCTCTTAAATGACATTACTTCAGATGGTTTTGTTGCTATACCTCTTGCAGTTAAAAAACTATTCATCTGAGAATTAACGGTAGCTTCAGTAACAGTTGTTAAAATATTGTCACTAACTGTTCCTGTTGATGTTAATGTAACATCTCTATATTTGATTGGTTCAGCTGGTTTAGCACCATTTGCTCCTGAACCATCACCACCTGAACGTTTTCTCACAGTACCTGAAGCAATTGTATATGTTTGACCATTCTTTAATGATTCTGGTACTGAAGAAGAAAATGAATTTATATTCGAGCACTTTGCTTTTAAAGTACTTAAAGTAAAGTCAACTACGTCTTGATATGTTATTTGATTGTTGGGTGCTATTGACATTCATATTCCTTCTTAAAAAATGCATCCATAATATATGTACCTATGGAGTTTTTAAACATTAAATGTTGAATATATTTTATTGCATTATCGATATATACACAATCTTCCGTATTAAATGGTTCTGATACTGAGAATATACCAGATAATGTCAATAAATCGGTTGATAAAATGATTGCTCGATAAATTAATGGCAATTCAATGTGATTATCTAAAGGTGTATATGATGTTTTACTATATGACTTAAATAATGACAAGAAATATATGCTCAATTCTTTTATAAAGACTTTTAATTCATCGTGTAAAGCAAGTTTTAAGTCAAGTAAATCTTCTATCGATGATACATAAACTGTTTCATCTTCAAAGAATACATCATCCAATGTGTTATATATTTTAATTAAGTTTATAATATTGAGTATCATGTATGGGTCTTTTAAGTCTTTTTTAATTAAAGAGTGTTTTAAAGCTTCTGTAAGAAGTTCTACACTTAACCCTTTAAGAATAAGCTGTACATTAACTTCGTCTAAATCTTTCTCATATTCATAAACTTTATCAAGAGACTCTAAAAGTTCATCTTTTTCAATTAAAGGTGAAAATTTAATTGTTAAATAGGCATCATCAATAATGCTTTCAATACCATTTTTTGTATTTAATATCGCTACAATTTCTTCTTTTGTCATTTTTTAATCCTTTATTTTATATGTTGTATTATAACATAAAATATTTTAAAATACAATATTAAAGTTCAATTTTAACAACACAAAGAACTAATCCTTCTTCATCAGAATCTTTTGATTCAAGAGTCTTTGCAATAACATTACTAAAGTTAAAGTCATCTTCAGGTATTACTCTAGCAACACCTGGAGTTTCAGATAGTTGAAGATAACTAAACTTATTAACTTTGCCAATAACTCTTACGGGAACTCTACCTACTAATGCTAATTTACAAGGATGTTCAAAATCATTTTCCGAATTAAGTATAACACCAGGATTGCTTGAAACAACAGCATTACAATCATTTGTAGCAATTGTTACTTCTTTATTTCCACCAAACTCTACTAAAGTTCCTTCTGGATAATCATTATCTGCTTCATAATATTCAGCTAAGTCACCCCAATATGCTCTATATGCTGTTCCATTTATTGCTTCTGTAAATGTTTTCGGTCCACCAATAGTTTCAGCACCAGTTCTATGAACAACATTTGTAGCAGTTGTTGGGTCATTAATCCAACCAATTGATGGAACTGTTGTATTATCTGTAGCACTTGAAGCTGCTGGTTTTACAGTTGTAATTGTATTAGCTTCAATGGTATTAGCTTCAATGGTATTAACATCAATGGTATTAACATCTAAATCATCTGTTGAAATATCGTCAACGATAAGTTTACCTTCATTATCTACTTCAGCTGTTGTAAATGTGTATGAATCCCCATTGGAGTAAAGAAGTTTATTTACACCAGTACTTGGGTTTGGTAAACCAGTTGAAGTAACATTTATCCAAGTACCAGAACGTTTACTCCACATATTACCATTGGATTGGAAGTATATGTCACCATTCTCACCTTGATATGCTAATGGATCATTATCACCTTGTAAAAATGTCAACTTACCATTGAATGAAAATGTATCACTGGTAGTTCCTGCTATTTCATAAATTGAGCTCATTTATATACACCTTTGTGTCACATTATTATAAGAGTATTTATTCAATACTAATACTTATAATCATTTGTATCAGTTAGAACTTGTAATTTTCTGGATATATGACATAAGGTTTCATAAACTCGACATATGAATTGATTATACTATCTAAATCTTTATTATTGGAAAACTTCTCAAAAGATTCTTTACTCATATAATCAAAAACAATTGCACTATCCAATTTGTCATCAATGACTATTGGAGCTATTATTATGCCTTTAACCCCACGTGAATTAAATCTTTCAATAGTTAAATCATCAAACTTACTTATATCTGCGGCAATAATGCCTTCATTTTTTAAGATATTGACAACATTTTTTTCAGCATCATCATTAATCATTTGTATATTAGATGATTCATAAGTAACCCCAGTTTTAACAACTTCATAAATAGATGAGTGAAATTGTGTTCCATCTTTTTCAAAACCTTTGATAACATTAATTCTTGAAGCAAGTGTTTCGCTCAATGCTTCTTGAAGTTTTTCTCTAACAATCATTGTATATGTAGAATGTGGTGGTTTTAATCTTGCTTTATAACCTCTATACATAGGTTCGCCATCGAATGTTTCAGACTTTAAATCACCGTTGATAGTATCAATAGCATCAGTTAAATTATTAAATATGATGTTTAAATAACCATCTAATGTATTAAATGCCAAATACATTTTTGTAGGAGTATTTAATGCCGATCCTTTATGAAAAATGTTACGGACTGCTGTGTATATAAGTTTATTTCCCATGTCATTAATAACAGAAAACTTGTGGATAAACTTTTCTGAAATACCTCTTTCAATGTATTTCTGTCTTTCAGTAATATCGTTTTTTGTTAATGTATCCATTAAATATGCACAAGCAACTTCTTCATCCATATTATCAAAATCATTATCTTCTATAAACTTAGTCAAGGATTCTTTGAATGTTTCGAATATAATGCGTAAAACTTCTTTAGCCATTTTTTCTTTGTTGCGAGCATATTCTTCTTCATCATCCTTGTGTATTCTGACTTTTAACTTAATGGCTTTAATTCCGATAGTTAACCAATAATCTAGGTCTTTGAATATTTGATGTTTAGCCAATTGTTTATGAGTAAACTTGAGAGTAGTTTTTTTATTAGTAAAAAAGTCAAAAAGTTTATTTGCAAAATCAATTATATGTTGTTTATATGCCCATAATATAAACACTATTAAAAAAACATAGAATGATGGACCAAAGTTCTTAATATCGTTCCATATAGATAACCAAAAGTTAACATCAGTAGGAACATTTGTCATATCTGTCATCCGTTTTACCCCAATACTTTCTTATGAAAGTATTTATTATATAATGATTATGAAAGTAATTCTGTATTATAATTTTTGTCAATAATAAACTCAAAAGAATCATCGTTTTCAACCATTTCTGTATATGATTCATTTACAACCATTGGTTCATCATTCAATACCATATTATTATAAATGAGATGAAGTTTCTTTTCAATTTCTTCATCATAAGTTTCATCTTGAAAGTCATTATATATGTGGTAACGACCATCATTTGTTATAACTGATAACTCCATTTGATTATCATGAAGAGCTAGTATACCAATATCACCATTGAGTTTTTCAAAGCGGTAAGTTTCTTCTTCATCATAGTTAACGGTTGTATCTTCCCAAATAATGCTTCCAATTAATGTTTCATCAACAATATTATCAAGATATTCGTCAATCTCATCATTATTAAATGGTCGAGTTATTTCTGTCATCATTATTCTCCTAATGTTAGTGTTTCGTGTGAATATTCAACGTTTATGAGCAATTTTTGAGCTTTAAGTCCTCTTGAATTAAGTTCTCTTTTTGGTGTTATTTCTTGAGGTGTAAGCTTACTAATATTGTCAAAATAGCCTATATTATCATTAGATGTCTCAATAGATAAAAATAATGTATCGAGCTCGTTAGCAAAATACTTTTCTTTGAAAGTCTTTGTATAAAATGTTTTATTACCATAAGCTTTAATAAGTAAGACAATACCTTCATCAAAATCTTCATAGAAGTTTAATATTAAATGCTCATTATTGGTTGTTATTGAAGATGAAAACTGAACTGTAATGTTATCAGATGTTATATCATCACGATGCCAAACCAATAGTTTAGTTTTACTCAATGATATAATTTGTTGTAAGAAGGATTTAGCCTTCTTGTTTGAAGAGCTTGTATCGCAGTTCATAGGTGAACTAATACTTTGATGAACCATATTTTAATCCTTTCTTAACTATTTCATTTATTTGCATTATAGTATTAATAAAACGCTTTGTCAAGTACTTTTTTTCATAAATATTGATATGAATATTATCGAGACAATATTAGGAGCTTTTGTTTCAATATTTGCAGGAAAACAGTTGGAAGAAAAAGTTCAAAAGGAAGCTGTTTTAAAGCATTATGAAACAGAAACAAAGGAGTTTATAATGGAGAATCAAATTACCAAGAACTTTACTTTAAAAGAGTTGACCTATTCTTCTACAGCTGTTCAAAAAGGGTTGGATAATACCCCTACAGAAGAACATTATAAGAATATGAAGACTCTTTGTGAAAAAGTTTTACAACCTTTGAGAGATAAGCTTGGAAAACCAATAACTGTAAACTCTTGTTATAGAAGTCCAGCTGTAAATGCTGCTGTTGGTGGAGTTAAAACATCTCAACATTGTAATGGACAAGCTGCCGATATTGAAGTAATTGGTATGAGTAACTATGATTTAGCTTGTTATATCAGAGATAATTTTGAGTTTGACCAATTAATTCTTGAATACACTGATAATATTAAGAATGATATAAACGCTGGTTGGGTTCACGTTTCATATAACCCTTTGAACAATCGTAAACAATGTTTAACGATTAATAAGAGTGGTAAAAAGATTGGGTTCTAAAGCGTAATAAATACTTATATATAAAGGATTTAAGTGAAATGATAGACACAACAAAGATTGCACAAGAACGAATTACTGATTTGCCTGCCCAATTAGCTGCAAAGCAAGATAAATTAAAGGCTGGACAAAACATCGTTATCCAACCAGATAACACTATTGAAGCTCATGCTTTTAGTACATATAAACCAAACTTATTTGACTTTAAGTGGAGAGATTCATTGTGTAATGATATTCAATGGGTTAGAGCAGATACTTGGTCTTGGCATTATGGTGAATTATACTCAGCTGCTTATCAACATTTAGTTGATGATATAAATGGTCTTATTCCTACAACAGAAGTTGTTGAAGGTATTACAATAACTTATTATCAAGCTGCTGATGGTCATAAGATTGTTAATAAAAATCAGATGGCTGCAGTTATGGATTTATATGAACAAACAGGTATAGCTTGGTATTATATTCTTGATACTACTAACCATTTATTCAAATTACCTAGAACAAAGTATGGTTTCACACATGTTAGAGAACGTGTTGGTAATTATGTTAAACCAGGATTGCCGAATATTATTGGTAAAGTTCGTGGTGCTTTAACTACTTTATCTGGAGAAACAGGTGGTTCTGGTGCATTAGCTAGTTCATTTGTACCAAGTTCTGAAGAGCAAATATATGGATACCGTAATGACAGTCAGCATTATGTTATGAGAATTAATTTTAATGCTTCAGATTCTAATCCAATTTATGGTAGCTCAGATACTGTTCAAACACCTGCCACTGAAATGTATTTGTATTTCTATGTCGGACAATATACTCAAGAAGCTATTGAACAAACAGCTGGTGTTACAACAGAAACATTAAATGCAAAAGCTGATAGAGATCTTTCAAACTTAACTGAAATTGGTAATATAACACTTGAAAGAGCTGTTACTGCAAAAGTTAATGAAGCAATGTCAACGGTATTTGGTGATATGTATCCAGTTGGTTCATTATATTTTAGTGAAACAGCAACTTGCCCAATGGCTGCTTTAATTACTGGTTCTACTTGGACAAAAGTTAGTTCAGGTCGTGTAATTCAAGGAAGTGATTCTGAACATTTAGCAGGAACAACTATTGAACCAGGATTGCCTAATATTACTGGTCAAGTAGGAACGTCTGATAATGCTAGCTATTATCCATCTGGTGCTTTTTATCAATCTGCATCATCAGGACATGGTAACGGTTCAGGTGGTTCGATAACAGTTAGTATGGATGCATCTCGTTCAAATCCAATATACGGTAGTTCAGACACAGTTCAGCCACCGGCTTATGTAGTAAATATTTGGAAGAGAACAGCTTAATGAGGATTGACAATGATAAAATATGGTAAAATAATCAATAATGAAACAAAAGAATGTGAAGTAGGTTTAGGTACTGACGTTGAATACTACAAATCATTGGACATGGTTCTTTTAGATGTTGAACAAAGTTGGTACGGAGCTTGGTTTTTAAAAGGTTTTGCACCAATAAAACCTGCACCATCAGTAGATAAATTAAAAGAGTTAAGAGCTCAAGCTTATAAGCAAGAAGTTGACCCAATAACAGCTCACATCCAACGTTTAAGAGATGATGTTCAAACAGAAGAAACGATGAAAAAGATTAATGAATTAATAGTTGAACGTAATAAAGTTGTGGCTGATATTAAGGAAAGATACCCATATTAAAAAAGGAAGAACAAATGAGTGATGATATAGACATTGGAGCACTTTCAGAAGCCTTGAATTATAAGGCTGATAATGATTTAGGTAATTTAATGGATGATGGTGAAAATATTGCCAACTGGTCATCTAATATGACTAATTGTATTACTAAAATACCGCAAGATATTAAGTTAGAGATAAATGATAATAAAACAATAACTATAAAAGCTGGGACAAAATGTTATATTCCAAATGGGTTTGAATCTGATGGTACTACTAGAAAATTTGATGAATATATATATCCTACCGATTATATTTGTCAATGTCCAACTTCTATCGGTGATTTTTTCTTATTGCCTGTAATTGGCACTAATGGTGAAAGACATAGTAATAAAAACGCTACATTTTCTGGACCTACTCAACCAACTATAACTACTTTATATGCTGTATGGTATGATACTACTAATAATGTTATTAAAATGACTAATGATACAGGTGCTACTTGGATTGAACGACAAGTAGCTTTACCTATTGCTATGGAACATTGTATTACTGCTAGTGTAGAATCTTCTATAGCGCAAGTATTTAATGGTTTTGGCTATATACACAATATCGTATTTACATTACCAGATGTTGAGTTTTTAATGCCTGATGGATTTAATAATGATGGTACATTAAAGAGTAGAAGATTTGTTACACCAACTGTGGTTCTTGATAACTTTATTACTGATACTACAGGAACCAGTGTAACATATATATCTCCATCTATTCAAGCACCATATTTCCAACGTTATTCTCATTATGTTGAAAGTGAAGAACAACCAGAAACAGAACATACATTATGGTATAATCCAAAAACCAATAAAATGTATCATTCTGAATATACAGTTGAATTTAATGAAACATATCGTTGCTATGTTGGTAGAGTTGAAAGAGAAGATTATAAAGTAACTTCTTTAGAAACACATAAAGTATTTAACTTAAATACTTTAATAGATGAATTAAATGATAGTATGAGAGAAACTGTCATTGATTGGATGATGCCTGATTATTCAAGAGGTATTTCTAAGTCATCAGGTTTTATATCAGAAAGTAATGGAATGGTTATGATAATAGCTGATGTTACTGATGTTACAACTGCCCATGTTTTTAAAATAAATGGTACAACAATTTTAAATCATAGATGGGGAGCTTCATATTTACAAGGTTCTATAATTCATACATTGATGATACCAAAAAATACAAAAATTGAATATACTGCACCTAGTACGGTTTCAATAATATTCTATCCATGTAAAGGAGTTCAATAATGGAAGATTATAAAGGGTTTGATATAGATAAGATTTCAGATGCTTTAGCATATAAGGCTGATTTAGATTTAGAGAATACAACACCATCTGAAGTTTTTAAAGATGATGTTAGAGATTGGATGACACCTAAAATTAAAGTTGTTCAATCATTGCCATCTGTACAAGAACCAGATACCATTTATTTTGTTGTGGAGAACTAATGTCAGGATATTTTGGTGGGAAAGAAATTGCTGAAATAATATATAATGGCAAACGTATTTCGGAAGGTTGGTGTAATAATCAACTTATATATCAATATACAAAATATTATACATTAACTGTTAATCCAATACCTTCTGATGCAACTGTAATTTTTACTCCAGGAACAACTGATTATGTACGTTCTGGAAATAGTATAACTGTTCCTGAAGGTACGAGTGTGTTGTGCCGAGTATCAAAAACTGGATATAATGCAGCACGTAGAGATATTAGAGCAATTAATGCAAATACCGTAATAACAATTCCACTTACTGAAACAACACCAGCTGGAACAGTAATATTTGAATCATCAACACCTGGAACATATGCTGTGGATATACCAATGACAGGAGATTATAATGTTTGGTTAGTTGGTGGTGGTTCTGGTAGTAGTGTTTTTTATTCACGTAGTGTTAATGGAATGCAACGTGGTGGTGGATTTGGTGGTGGTTCTGGTGCATATATACATGGAAATACAGAATTAGAAAAAAAATCTTATACTGTCACTATTGGTGAAGGCGGTCTTGGAAATGTTACTGGTAATACTGGTAGGGCAGGTGGAAGTTCAACATTGAATGGCAATATAGCGGGCGGCGGTCAAGCTCATGCTACAAATAAAGTTGGCGGTGGTGGAACATACACAATTGTATCATCGGGTCTAATTGGAACAAATGGAAACACAGGAAAACAAAATGCATATAATGCCCAATCAACATATATTAATTCATGGGATACGGGTGGAGCTTCTGTATATAAAGGATATGGAGCAGGTGGAACAACAACTTCAAAACGTGGTGAATATGGTAAAAATGGATATGTTAAAATAGTAAAAGCATAAAAAAGAAACCCTTGAGAAATCAAGGGTTTCAAAATACTTTACATAAAGAACTCGATTAAATCTTTGAAATAAGGTTTTGCTTCAGTATTAAGATTATATTTTCCTTCTTCCACCATTATAGCAAGGTTTTCAAGAGAAACCTTTAACTCATCAATGGTTGTTATTGAATCTTTAGAACCACGTGGGTCATCTTCATTATTTTCTCCGAAACATTTATCGGCAACCATTGCATCAAAGATTTGATTAACCTTTTCAAACCATAGTATTCTCATATCATCGCACATCGTCTTAATATTCTTATAAATGGTTTTGTAAGGTTTGTAAGCTTCTTTAGTCATTTAATCTCCTTTATCTACCATTATTATTCTTTACGATAAACTTATCATCAAGCTTTTGATTTCTGCCGTAATATAATCTTCTATCTTTTTGCATTTGTTCTTTGTTCGTAACATATATTCTTGAAACATCAGTTACACCATATGTTCCATCAACATAGAACAATGTTTGACTTGGATAACTTGGCTCAAGTCTTAAATCTCTTGCATATTGACTATATCCAACAGTTGTACCATTTGCTATTGTATGCTCTAATAACATCGGCGTATGGAAATGACCTATAAGCATCCAATCAATTGGTTTACCAATTTGTGCATATGCTTGTCTAGTTTTATGCTGTCCTCTTGCTATTGTAGCCGAGCAACCGATAAATCCTTGACCACCTCTTGAACCTATTCTATCACCATGTGTTGCTAAGAAATTGAATCCACATAATTCAAAATATGCTTCACCAGATTTTGGTGTATAAAAGCTTATATTTTTATCATCAGCAAATTGTTGCTTGACGATAGCATTGACTAATGAATCATAGTTATGCTCTGATAATCCCTTTGATTGTGGCTTTTTGTTTGTTCTCCCATGATTTCCCATAACACTTATGACCCAAACTTTACCATACTCTTTTTCAAATGCTTTAAGCATCTTGGCTTTGGCAGCAGCAACATCCATACAAGCATCTATTGGAGTTTTGAAGTTTGTTTCTTTAAGTTCGTCATGAATATCACCAGAAACATCATCACCTAAAAAGCATACTACGATACCTTTTGAATGTTTTCCTTTCGTTCTGGTTTTGGAGATAGTATTGTTAATAAGTCTGTCCCAACGAGCATTAGCAACTTCAGGTGAATAACAGTTTCCGTCAGGAACTTCTTTTGGATTAACGTTTTCACCATAATGAAAGTCAGAAACCAATAATACAGGTATATTATCAGAAACTTTTCTTGTATCTTTTGTCGGTGCAACCCATTCTGGAACTTCTATATCTGTTGTAACCAAACCTAATGTCTCATCCAAACGTAAATTAAGCTCAGCAATTTGTTGCTGAGCTTTTTCATATTGTGTAAGTAATTGATTTAATTTATTTTTGTATAATTTGACATAAGGGTTGGATTTATCATAAGCTTTGTTAACTGTTTCGCTTATTTTTTGTTCTAAGCGTTCTTGCTCATTCATTTTTATAATAACTCCTTTGTTAAACCCATCGTAATTATTTATCAAAAATGAGGTTTAGACAATTATTAACTTTTCATTGAGCAAATTAACCTAAACTATTGATTTAACTTATTTTATACCTGTGATTTTACGATAATCAACTACTTCAGAATCTGGAACATTAGGTACTTCGTTTCCAGTATAAACAGTAGCATCAAGAAGACCACCCCACTTGTGAGTATGTATATTATAATAAGAAGGATAACTCCAACCAGCGTGTCTTAATACTAACATTTTCTCTGGTTTAACATAAGTTGCACTATCTTTTACCATATCACTAAACAATTCAGACATTTATTTTTTCTCCATTATTAACATTAACTATTACATTATATACTTAAATTATATGCTTGTCAATATATTAAATCATCGCTTTGATTAAAAGTATTGAGTTTAAAATGCTCTTTAATTTGATTGAAAGATACTGGCTTTAAACCATTTGCATCATAACAAACATTGTAAGCATAGTATTTAGAAGTATCAAGATTATCCATTAATGAACGATTATTATGTACATGACCATAAAGATGAATAGACTTGTTATACATACATTCATAATCAGCGATTGGATAATGAAACAATATTACTCGGTAACCATCTATTGAAATCTTATCATAAAGCTTTATAGATTCAAACATATTCAGATGTTCATAAAGCTTTTGTTTATCATGATTACCTAATATTAAATGCTTGCGACCATTCAATCTTGAAATCAATGTTTTTAAATATGTCGGGGATGGTTGCCAAGCAAAATCTCCTAAATGGTATATTTCATCATTTTCTTTAACACAGCTGTTCCAATTTTTGATTAAGGCTTCATCCATTTCCTCAACTGATTCAAATGGTCTATTGCAAAGCTTTATTACATTGCGATGATTGAAGTGTGTATCACTTGTGAACCATATCATTATCGTATCTTTCTTTCATGTTTATTATAGGTTTAGATTCTTCTTTTAATTCGTTCATTAAGTCTTTTAACTTATTAATTAATTCAGCTATTTCTGGGTCAGATTGAAGTTTGGAGACAGCTTCGCTGTCAACCAAACCTTCTAAATCTTCTATCCTTTCAGAGTTTTCCATAATTATCTTCCATCTCTACCATATGCTTGCATTAAAACTCTTGAATAATCTATATCAAACTTTGTTTTCAAATGTTTTAACTTATTATAATAGATTCTATCCTTTTGTGTCCATTCACGCTGATGATCATTTAATGCCAATTCGTCTGGTTTAGCATATGTATAATCTGGATCTTTCTTTTCCATTGCTTCAAAAATATCACCAGCATTATTGCTGAAATCGTAACTTCCATCTTTTCCTGTAGAAAGATAACCATAACGATGACCAAATCTTACTACAATAAAATCCATATGTTGCTTTTGATTACTCATTGTTTATACCTCTAAAATATTCTTTATGTAATTTTTTTAAAAATTCAGGATTGAGATTAATATCATCTGAATCTGCAATCACTGAATCTACTCCACAATATGGACAAATCGCAGTATTATTTTCATCTGTCCATTTTGTTATTTCATTTGGATTAAATATAGTTCCACAATACATACAACCACATTTTTCACTATGTGTTAATTCATCTTTATTATACATTGTTTTTCTTAGATAACTCATTTCAACCCTTTCGTCTATATTTATAAGATATATTGTAACACAAAAATTATTGTTTGTCAATAATTTCACTATATACTCCACAAGGCATACATATATAAGCAACCCTGCCAAAACTCACCCCAATTCGTAGGTGATACTAGAATTTTCTTAAACGGTTTCATTTGTACCCAAAACATAGCATTATATGCAAACGCTGTACACAATCCTGCAAACCAAAACTGACTACCAACAAAACAAACAACTGGTAAAGTACAAACGGTTTTACATAGACATAATTGCCAAAAACACCATTCTTTATCGAACTCTTCATAACCTCTTACTTTACCCCACCAAGTGACGATTTTTCTATAAGGTATTTTTCGACCTTTTGCTAATTGTTCTTCAATGTATTTTGGATCTTCTGTACTGCAAAGAAATCCTGGAAAATGTCCTTTAAGTTCACAAATAATAACAAGAGCAGTAACAATTAAAGTAAATAACCATTTAGGCATTAAACCTTCAAGATAAGTATGATAATGACTAAAATATATCACTGGTGCATATAACAAAACCAAAAGACATATTTGAAAACCTCTTTCTTCTAATAATTTAAACTTTGCAGATAATCCACCAAGTAATCTTCTTAATAATCCTGATAATATTCCCATTTATTCAATTCTCCCTTTAGCTAATTTGAAATATTTATCATCCATCTCTATTCCGATGAAATCATATCCCAACTCTTTACAAGCAACACCTGTTGTTCCACTACCCATAAACGGATCAACAATAACTTTTCCTTTAGGTAATATTCCAACAACATTTTTCATCACTTCCAAAGGCATTACACAAGGATGATTAATACCATTTTTTCCTTTAGAAACATTCTTTACCTGATTAATATTCCACCAATCATATAACTTACTTCCAGTAAATCCTCTTGCAATCCTTTCTTTAATCCTTTTATCATTAGGATTTTTATAAGGTTGTCTTACTTGATTAAAATTAGGTTTTACATCAAAAAATGCTATATCTCTATGTTGTTTAGCAGTATTTGAATTATATACCCAAGAAACAACTCTTGTTGGAAACTTGCCCATTTGAAATGCTAATTTAAATAATGATTCAGGATAATGAATAACAACAGATGGACACATAGAAAATATATTACCAATCCATTGATAATACTCATCTTCAGGAAGATTATCATTATAATTTTCATAATGATAATCAATGTTAAAGGGAGGATCACTAACAATTATTGCATTAGACAAATCTAATGCAGGTAAAATATCATTACAAGATGCATTAAATAATTGAATATTACACATTTTTTAATTCTTTCCTTTGCTATATTAAAGAAGTTTGAAAAGATGCTAATTCATTTTCAGAATAAATATACGATTGACCGTTAGTTATTATTTGAAAAAACTTATCGCCAATTTCGTTTGTTATTATAGAAATATTACAATTATTAAAATCCGTAATATTTATATAACTTGGAAATTTACCAATACAGTGACATATAGATATAATATAATTTAAATTATAATAATCTATTTTATTGTAATTCTTCATTTATTCTTTCCTTTGCTATATTAAAATAGTTCTCATCTAATTCAATTCCAATGAAATTTCTGTTTAAGTTCTTACAAGCGACTCCAGTTGTTCCACTACCCATAGTAAAGTCAAGAACCGTATCTCCTTCGTTGGTATATGTTTTGACCAAATATTCCATAAGAGCAACTGGTTTTTGGGTGGGGTGTAATTTTCCATTTCTATTTGGAACCACATTAAATTCTAAAACCGAAGAAGGTTGAACAAAATCTGGGTCATATCTTTTCTTAACCTTTGCTAATTCAATATGATTATTTTCTCCACAATAATGGTCATAACGGTAGCACTCTTTATGCTTACCAACTCTCTCTTTCATTATTGGATTATATGTTGTCCCTTTCATATAAAAACATTGTAATGTTTCATGATATTTCATAGGGCGATATTTAGCTTGTGTCATACCAGTAGGAACATTTTTCTTCCAAATTAACTCATAGTTGTAATTATCAAAATTACGTGAAATTAATTTTGTAGTGAAAGGTTGTGATGAAAATAATATAACAGGGCAATCATCTTTTTTAATATTTTCTATACTATCCCACATTTTATCAAATGGAATAACTGAATCCCATTTACAAGCAGTTGTACCATAAGGAATATCAGCTATAATAGCATCAACTTTAATTCCTTGCTGAATTAAGTTATTCATAACTTCAATACAATCTCCATTATAAATTTGCATTATAAAATCTCTCCTTCAAGTCTTTATTCACTAGTTTCTCTCCATTTTCTTATACAAGGATACAGACGTTCCATTTCATCTAAAGTTGCTATGATTCCTTGAATATAATCTGTTGTCTTACCATGAACCTCTATTTCTTTATCTAATTTGTTTCTAAAGAACATTAACAGAGAGTGATATACATTAAGAACAATCTCATCTTCATTTGATTGTTTTACTAATTCACGAATTTGATCAAAAATTTTTTCTAATTCATCCATTTATTCGTTCCTTTGCTTTTTCAAACATTTCTTTATCCATCTCAACTCCGATAAAATCATATCCGAGTTCTTTACAGACAACACCTGTTGTTCCACTACCCATAAATGGGTCTAATATTAGATTACCACAATTAGTAAAATTATTCAATATTTTTCTCACCAATTCTTGAGGAAATCCAGCTTTAATTAAATTATTTCGTTCTCTTTTAATATCCCAAACATTTGATAATGTTCCTCTATCAAATAATGCTGTATCAAAACTTCTATTATAAGGTTTACTATTTTGAAAAACAATAATAAACTCATATTGACTATTTAAAACACCTGTTTGCATAGCAGGTTGAGCATAACCTTTATTCCAAATGATTATTTCTTTAATTTTTTCAGCATATTTCCCCAACAACTGTAATAAAGCAACTTTATTGCCTGTAATCATTTGGATATTATAAAACATTAAATCAGTTACTTGCAGTGCTTTATTGATAAACTCATCTTGGAACTTAAAATATTCATCCATTGGTAAATCATCTTGATAATTATCATACTTGTTAGAAAATTCTATCTGATGATTTCTATTATTACATCTCGAAACATATCTGCCATTCATTATACGAAGATTCATATTGTATGGTGGACTTGTGATAATGGCATCAACTTTTTCACCATTAGCAATCATTTGGTCTAATGTATCGAGACAATTGTTGTTTATTAATTTCATCTTTAATCCTTATGAAAATATAATAGCACAAAAAATGGTTTATGTCAATAAAAAAGAACCCTCTGAAAAGAGGGTTCTTAAATTGTTTATATTTTATTTTTATTATATTCTTTTTTTATCCAATATTCAAAATCAGTTGCTTTACCATTAGCAGATAATGCTTTTCCGCTTGGTAAACCATTTATATTAACAGGGAATTGAAAACCATTTTGAGTAGAATACCATAAACAACCATCCCTGTAATAATCAATTTTAACCCTTGTATTAGGGTTTAATAAACTATTTAAACTCATCATTTTTTAATCCTTATAACAAAAAATAACCCCCTAAAAGGGGGTCGTATTAAAAGCGGAGACGTGCTTACGAAAGCATACTACCCGAAATTTCTTGTACAACATGGTACATAAACATTATAATGTTTAAACTTTTTCCATTACCTTCGGTGTAGTAATGGTATTCTAAATCATTTTTAGAACTTTAAAGGTTATCAAAAAGTTTAAAGAAATGATAAACTACCATAGTAATCTTTTTAATTATAAAATGGGAGAAGTATTACTAGAATCTCCATAAAATGGTGCCCCAGGACTGAATCGAACAATCATCTACCGATTACAAGTCGGCTGTAATAACCGTTATACTACAAGGGCATTAAATTATTTGTATCGTATATTATTTATTAACCTACTTATATTGGAATGGTTCATATTAAACTTTTTAGCTAATGCTCGTGAACCAAAAACCTTATCTCTAGGTTTATAATGTTCTCTTATCCATATTACATCTTCTTCAGATAATTTGCTATGTATATTATCACATCCACTTTGAGCTTTGGCTAAACCATTATCAAAAGCGTGTTTAGTGTTATAAGAATAAGAACACCATTCAAGATTAGAAACATTATTATTTAATTTATTTCCATCTTTATGATTAATTATTGGATAATTGTATGGATTTGAAATAAATGCTTTTGCTACTAATTGATGTATTTTTAAGCATTTACATTTATCATTTCTTCCTAAAGGATATATAACAATAATATTATAACCTTCTTTGGATACTTGCTGTTTTAATATTTTACCAGACCTACCTTTTAATCTTCCAAGGTTACTAATAAAATATCCTTCATAATCAGTTTCTTTCCATTCTTCCATACAATTACTCCATAAAAATGGCGGAGAGAGTAGGATTCGAACCCACGGTAGCCCTAAAGCTACGTCTGATTTCAAGTCAGGTGCATTAAGCCAACTCTGCCATCTCTCCTAAAAAATCATTTTTCTTGCCATTGTGTGATGGAATATAAAATGATAAAACCGACAACACAGGGGTTTTTCCACTACTATTCTCTTCTTTCAAGTAGCACTGTTAAGAGAGGATTCCCGCTAAACTTCTTAACAATGGATTTTTTACTACGGTGAGATTCCTGACTACTCACAAGTTTCCAAATTAAGCACATTATTCAGTCACATCCACAAAGAGTAGCTAATTCTTTGCTTTAAGGATGGAAGGAATGATTACCTTCAAACGGATACAGATGTCAGCATTTCCAACTACGATTTGTCCGTTTCTTACGTCACTAGAGGTTGCGCCACCCCTGCTATTTCAACCTTATGCTTCTTAATTCGTAACATCTTGAATAAACTATTTTTCAATAATTTACCCACACGTTTACCAACCATCAATCGGTTATTCACGCACATAGTAATTATATTTATAACACATTTTTAAAAAAGTGTCAATATATATTTTTTACGGATTTTTTTCCAACCTAACTCTTCATTAGGATAATCATTTTTAGCACATTCCTTTAGTTCAGAACGTTTATAATGATTATTATAAGACTAAGACCCATTCTTTAAGCACGTCAGGTATGCCGTCTATTACAGACCACTCTCTTACATCCTTTATAAAGGATTGCCTGCTAATGATTAAAATCATCATTTTCACATAGAAGCATTTGGGTACTTCTTTTATTCCGTACGGAATTGTTAATTATTGGTAGGAGTGGTGGGACTCGAACCCACACGCCCATTACGGACCTCAGATTTTAAGTCTGATCTGGCTACCAATTACAGCACACTCCCAAATTATCATATTCACTTTTTTTATAACTATAATCATCATCTGATTACATTTTTATTTATATCATATTTTGTTATCATTGTCAATAATTATTTTTTATTTTTTACAAAATTAATTATCAACAACGTATTATTAGAATCATTTACATACATCTTATTTGTATATCTACCAGGTTTAAAACCAGTTTTTGGGTCAAAACCAAGTTTTTCAGCAATATTATTTAATGATGTAGAAGAATCTACTTCAATAATAGTTTCTGGAACAATTAATTTATTAGATTTATCATTACTAACAATATGATAACTAACTGTCTTGACCATTGTGAAATCCTTACATCAACTGTTTCATTATGGTTTCAATATAAACCATATTTTTAACAATGTCAAGAGGATTTATTAAAAAAATTGCTCATTGGTTGCAAAAAATTGGCAAGTGGGGTAGGACTCGAACCTACGGAAATTGTTTTGAGAACTGCAATTCTCTCACTTTTTGTGTTCCACCATTATCTTGATAAGAATCTGATTGCAGTCATATCTTACCTCAAACACACTCCACCCATAAAAATTGGTGGTTATGGAAGGACTTGCACCTTCACCCTTATCCTTATGAGAGATATGTTCCACTACTTGAACTACATAACCATATTGGTTGCAGGAGAGGGAATCGAACCCCCGACCACGAGGGCATGAACCTCGTAAGCTACCACTGCTATATCCTGCTATAAAAATAAGAGTTTTTGTTTTATGGATTAGGATAACTCTTAACCACCCTTCATCATAAGTTATTTATATTAACAGATGATTCATCTAATAAATAACCTTACTGGGAAACTTAAAACCTTTGATTTTTTGGCAAGCTAATCAATAAAACTTACACCTTTCTATTGTGCTAAGAATAAAGATCCAAAAGGTGA
>Ga0247610_10000639_pt1 | contig 47985 bp, 91 predicted proteins | sample 174DNAGHGhighgp2_FD_193483 | JGI IMG/M metagenome (GOLD analysis project Ga0247610, IMG submission 193483) | Sheep rumen microbial communities from Palmerston North, Manawatu-Wanganui, New Zealand - 1742 DNA GHGhigh gp2 | ecosystem: Host-associated > Mammals > Digestive system > Stomach > Rumen...
TGATAACCAGGTTTGCGTTCTGCAGCTCGATCACAGGGGCCGGGGTCTCCGCAGGATCGCTGGACGCGGGAACCGCCCGCAGAGACAGCGAATAGCAGCATCCTTTCGGCACCGTGATGATCGCCGTGGATGTGACGTTGAAAAACTCTTCAACCGCCGCCGGGGTGACGATGGCCCGGCTTGTCAGCCTGGGCTCACCGTTCACCGCCAGGGCCACCGCAATGGGGCCAGCCGTGCCGCCTTCCGGCAGGGCGATGTTCCCATTGAAGGTTACCTGGTACCTGGCAAAGCAGTTGTTGGTTTTCCCACAGAGAGTAAAGATCCCCGTCTCATCCTCGTGGTAGACATAGCCGTTACGGCAGGGGATGGAGGCCGTGAAGATCGCAGGATTGTTCAGCGCAATCTGCTGAATCCCATTTGCCAAATACTCAGCCATGGTTCACACCTCCGTTAAAACGCGCCAGTTCCGCAGCCGCAACCGCATCCGGTTCCCATGGTCTGTCCGGGGCAGGTGAAAATCGGAGTCCGTCCAAAAACCGGTGTGCTGGGCACGGGGCAATTGGAAAGCCGATTGTACAAGGCATCCACCTCGTCGGTCAGGCCCTTCTGGATGAACGCATTCTGCGCGGTCTGGGACTCGCGGAACGCGCCCATATTGATCTGGTTCTGCAGGGCGACATTTTCACGCTGCGCCTGCGCCAGCTGGTTCTTGACGCCATCCAGCTCCAGGGCACAAAGCTTGTCCAGGATTTTCTGCGTGTTGTCCGCATTTGCCTGACGGGTTGCGCACGCTTCGGTCGCGATGGTGTACTTGGTATCCGCGATCGCAGCGCGGTTCTCGCAGCAGCACTCCTGCTGTTTGCTCTGGATGCCGAACAGCTGCTGCATGTTCGCCATCTGCCGGCCGTTGGCAGCGATCTCAGCGCCATAGAATCCATCCCGAACCGCGCCTGTGATAGCGTTGCCAGTCTGGCACAGATTCTGGTTGATTCCAGCAATGCCAAGCTGGACATCGCCGAAGCCGGCGGTCACGCTGTTCTGCAGGCCGGAAATGGAAGTCTGCAGGTTCTGATCCCGGAATCCATCAGAGATGTGCTGGGAGTTGTTGAGCCATGGATACAGGTAATCCAGGCCGAAGCCGTTCATGGCGCCGCCCATCATCCAGGGCATCATGCCGCCGCCGAACCCGCCGAATCCCCAGCCATTGCCGCCGATCAGCAGCAGGAGGATGATCCAGGCCCAGTCTCCGCCGAAGAATCCGCTTCCGCCGTTACCGTAACCGTTGCCGTACATCGGCTGCACAGGCATCACCATGCCGGTGCCGTTTTCATCTGTAAGTGCCATATTCTTTTGATTCCTTTCGATTTATTTATCCGAAATCGGCTATGCGCACTCACCGAAAGGGATCATGTGAAAGTTGCCAGCAAGTAAGGAAATCGTTTATTTTCAACGTTTGCAACCGTTGAAAGCCGCTTTCCAGGCTTGAGAGTCAAGTAAACTTGGAACCAACTTGGAACCAACTTGGAACCAACTTGGAACTAACTTGCGACTTACCGCCCAAGCATCCTCATAACCATCTGGAGCCGGGGATTCCCGACCTGGCCTGTTTGCAGGAGATGCTGTGTGATCTGCTTGGGATCACTCATCCCGGCTGGAATGCTGAACCCACGTTGCTTCAGGTAGGACGCCGGATTCTGCTGAATCCTGCCCATCTCCGTCCGCATCTCCTGCGGAGTGACCTGGTGCCCCTGTGCAGAGCCCCCGTTCCCGCTCAATCTGTCGAACAGACCCATCATTCATCCTCCTTTTCAGCAGGTGCCGTTTTCCGGCCCGTTTTGGACGTTTTCAGCGCCTCTGCGATCAGCGCGGCCACTTCGTCCTTCCGCACATAGTCAGCCGGGTTCAGCGGCTGCACGGGCGGCGCCGGAGGCCGTTTGTCGTAGATGTCGAAGGTTACCTGGCCGGTCACGCTGACGGATTTCACCGCAACGAACGAATCATCGCTCCCGATGATCATCTGCGTGGCACCGGCGGCCACCGGGAATTCCTCCGCAGCCTTTTCGCTGGCCGCCGGAACAACCTCCACCATGCGGCTGTTCTGCTGTTGCTGTTGCTGCACCTGTTGCTGCACCTGCGGCTGGTGCTGCTGCGCCATGTAGCGCATATAAACGGGGTCCTGGTAGTATTGTTGTCCAGGGTAGTCAGGAATAAACTGTCCGAATTGATTGATCATTGCTTATCGCTCCTTTCGCCAGTAAAATGTCGCTATTTCAGCAGATGAGTCCCATGCGTCCATGATCCATCCGTCCCGGATCGTGGCCACATGGTTCCCGGTGCCCACAACGTAGATCCCGTGCGGATGATCCTCCGCAAACTCCTCCAGGGTGTAACAGTTGGGGCAGTTGTTGGGCAGATTGTGCCGATAGAATCCGTTCTGCCGCAGGACCGCTCCCCAGACGGTATTGCTGCTCGGCATGTCTGCCATCTGATACCCGGCTTTTGCGATCCGTGAGTATGCATCCTCCCAGCTGATTCCCAGCGCAGCGGCAACCGCGCGGACAGAACAGTCACCGACCGCCCTTCCGGCAGGATTCGGGTTATAGCTCCTCCATCTGCTCACGGCTCGACTCCTCCACGCTTTCCACGTACAACTCGAATTCATGCAAACGGCCTCTGTACTGCCGGGCCATGCACAAGGCCACATCCCTGGTCATTCCGCAATCGATCAGCCGTGCAACCAGCTTGTTCACAGGATCGCCTCCTTTGCCTGTATTCTCGCGCTTCCAGGCTGTTTGCACGATGATCAGAGCGTGCGAGTTCCGTGCGAGTTGCGTGCTAAAAAAGTGCATAAAAAAAGACCGCCGAAGCGGTCGTGGTACCTTAATTCTCTATCTCCTTAATGCCAACTGTCCTGCTGTTATTATTCACTTCACCGCCTGACCAAGCCGTTTTTTGAGATATGCTTCAAAATTGTTTAATCCTTCAAAAAAATAGCCAGTATCAGCTTGAAATGCATAACCTTTTTTGTCTTTCCAATATGTACAACCACATTCATCTTCTTCATCATCTATGTATTTATTTATTGTTTGTATCGCATTCAAGCATTCGACTGCACTTTTATCTTCGTGACATTCTTTATTCTTCTCAACCGCCTCCTGATCTTTCAGCGGACACCATTTCGGCCTTGGCGACCCGTAAGGACTGACAATCTTTTTATTTTTGTCAGCTTTTACAGCCTGACAATAAATCGGATTTTCATAATGAAAACACGGGCACAAGCCACATTTTTCCGGTATCGGCATATCTATCTGAATCATTTAATTCACCGACCTTCCATCTTCGCACCGCAGTTTGGGCAATACTTGCTTAAATACTCTGTACCGTTTTGATAACTTGGAGCATAATCATGGCAAATACTACATTCCAGTCCGCCTCGCCCGTTTGTGACAGGAATCCATTTCCCTGTTTTCGCTTCCTGCTCTTTCAGCAGGGCAACAACACCAGTATACATTTCATCCAGTTCGCGATCATCCTGCACCAACTCGCACTTTGCGCAGTCCCGGTCGCATTCGTTGTGTGCGCCACGTCTCATACACTCGTGTTCAATCTTCAGCAGCTCAATCATTCGTTCTTTTGTCATTTCTTCCTTGCCCCCATATATTTCCCGCTTTTCACCCGGAAATCCGGATACTCAGCGTCTTTCGGCACAAACCAGTCCCGGCCGATCTTCACCGAGCCAGGCAGATTCCCCCTCCGGCACTTGTCCGCCACCGTGATCGTGGCCTTGCCGATCCGTCTTGCGTATTCAGCAATCGGTATCATGTTTTCCAGATCCATTGGCATCCCCTCCTCTCCTTCTGCCGATATTGTACAACAATTGAATTGTATTGTAAACATGGAAAATGATTTTTCATGCAAACAAAAAGCACATCCCGTTATCCTTTGGGGATGTGCCTGAAAAGCTTGTTTTCCGCGTCATAGACGATCTTTTTCGTGTGCCGGACAGACAGATCGAATTCTTCCGCAAGCCGTTCATAGGTGATTCCGTCAAACAGGCGCCGGGAGAGGATCGCTCTGTCACGCTCTGCGTTCGGGCCGATCATCCATTCGTGCATCAGCTGCTCGATGTCGCTCCGGCTGACCTCCGGGATCACCGTTTTACCCTTCCGGTTCCTTTGCATGTAGGGCATTCCTTTGTCGGGTTACTGGCGCTCGTCTTTTTGACTCGGATCTTCACGATCTGATGGATATGTGTTGCCACAAATCGCATCTCCTGTTCCGCTGACAACAGAATTTCCGCTGTCAGTTCTTACATCTTGCTCTACATAATAGGTTTCAAACGAATTCTCATAGATCAGCCACCCTGCGTTTGTGCCCACCAGAGCCACGATCAGGATGATGATGATGATCCATAGCCGTTTGTTCGCCCTCTCGGCCCGGTTCATCTCGCCCTCGTGGGCGAAATAGGGGATCATTGCGGATTCCTGCTCGTTCATTGTGTTGCCCTCCATATTACTCTCCCGGTTCGGGAGGTTTTACCTCCGGCAGCCCGGCCAGTGCCAGCAGCCATGCCATAATGAAGCCCAGGGCGCCGGCAGACAGCGCCGCCAGCCAGTTCACATCCCCCAGGACGATCGCCCCCGTGCCGATGTACGCCAGGGCAGACTCCGCAAATGTGCGGATCGCACGGATCAGCGCAGCCACAGCCCACTTTTTCCAGTCATACTTCATGATCAGCACTCCTTTCACTTCTTGCCTTCGATAGTATCCAATCTGTGTGTGTTTGAGGCCGCCCTGGCCTCCAGTTTCGCCAGCCGTTCCCCGTGATCGCTGATGGTCTCCCGCATGGCCCGCATCTCAACGCGGATGTCATCCACCCCGGTGATCACGCTGTCCAGCTTCGTCTGTATGATCGCACTGGCCGCGGCATCACTCCGCGTGTCCTTCCTGCTGTTCAGGATCAGGCCGATCAGCGAGATCAGCACCGCAGCGATGCTGATAACAACTCCGGTATCCATATCATCACCTCATGTTCATGATGAGGTCCTGGAGCGGCAGGCCCTCTACAAGCATATTTTCTCGCAAAAAGCAAGCCGTGAAAAGGAATAAAATGACAATTTTTACTCTTTGACCATCGTTCCGCCGTACGTTTTCAGAATCTCCTCGGCGACCGTCTGGCTGACATGCTGGATCGTCACTGTGTAAAGCGTAACCTCTCCGGACTCCATGGCTTCCCAGGTCCGCGTTCCGACCACTCCGTCCGCCTCAAGTCCGCGGTCCTTCTGGAACTGCTTCACGGCTTTCAGCGTGGTATTGCCGAATTTCCCGTCTGCTCCGTAAGGAGAAAGGTCATAGCCAAGCTGGATCAGTTTCGTCTGGAGCAGCGTAACGTATTCCCCGCTGCTCCCTTTGCGCAGGGTTGGTTTCATCGGTTGATCTCCTTCATAAAGTCCGCGCGGGACCGCATAATGCGTGGCCTTTTTGCTCAGTTTTTCCTTCTTAACCGTGCCGGAGCAATGAATCATCATCCCGCCGCCGATGTAATACCCGACATGGCTCATCTTTTTCCCGTTACGCCAGAAAATGCAGCAGAGCTTCTCCGGCATATCCTTGATCTCGCCTTTTTCCGACCAGTTGCTGTCATCATTCCACATGCTGGTGGCTCCGCCGCCTTTGTAGTGAATACCTACACGGCTGGACGTCTGTTTGACAAACCCCTGGCAATCATCGATCAGGGCGCAGTTGCCGTCAGGATAATAAGGGCATCCATCGCAGGAGGATTTGCTTCCGTTGCAGACCTGGCATTTCTTCAGCGTGACCTCAGCTTCCTCCGCAGGACAGGATTTCCGGGCTGCGTATGTTCTCCGCTGCGCCGGTGTGCATTTCTGGCCCGTGGCGCCCCAGACATACGGCCAGCCAAGTTCAGCTTCCGCACACTTGATGATCACTTCGTCTTTTTTCAGGCCCTGGCCCATCCATCCGGCGACCAGTTTATTGACTTCACTTGCGCTGTTCATAAATACCACGCTCCTGTCCAAGAGAGAAGCCGACCAGGAAACCCGTCAGGCCGACAACAACCATCATCACAACAAACAAAACCCACACCATGAGATTCACCTCTCATCGTCTTTCCAGCTTGCATTCGCCAGAGCGATCATGAATACGCCGAACATAGCGCCGAAAATCACGGCAGGAATCAGCCACCACCATGCGATCATTCTTCACCGCCCCCAGACTCTGGTTGCTGAACAGGATGCGATTCGATGAAATCCCCGCGCGTTTTCGTATAAAGAGGAAAGCCTTTTGCATCCGTTATCAAAACTGTCTGCACTTGCCGTGTGTCAGCTTTACACATTTCGCTCCACACTTCAGATGCTTTCCCTTCAGCACGATAGTATGCTTTTCCGGGATCATTCCCATAGCTTCTGCTGTCATAGATTCCTGGATCAACTGTAATCTCACTGTATGTCCCGTTTGAATCAATAACCCATGCACTAATCCGGTAAATCTGCCTTGGCATTTTACTCACTTCCTTCCAATTTGTTACTGCATTAAATCATTAATTTACGTTGTGGTCACGGTCTTCCATTCTGTCCATGATCCACCTGTTTTCCCACGTACTGCCATTATACCACCTGTCGAAATTGCCATTTGTGCAATATAGTCATTTGACATGAAGTGTTGTAAAATACCATAACTTATGTTTGACGGTCTATTTGCAGTTGAGGAAATAATACGATACATACCGAGTTCTGTTACATTGTCACAATCTGCAAGCGAACTTGAAGTATTCCTGTCGATTACAACACGGTCAGTAGTTTTTACTGTATTAGCATTTAATGCATTCAGCCCACCGCTGGCATCAGCAGAAACATTGGATGTCGTGATCTGTCCGTTCGCGCTGATATTGGCTGTTGCAACGTGCAGACCTTCCGCAACGCTGTGCGTGTTGTTCTTCACATACACGAACTGCCCTGCCGTGATTGCAGGATGCGTATCGCCGTTCGCAATGATCGCCAGCGCATCCTGAACGTTGTTCATCTGCGTCTGAAGGCTGGTAGCACCGACCGGGCCAATGGCGGCATCCAGCGTATCCGAATTCTGGTTGATCTGCGCAATGCGGATTTTGTCAGATCCGGCAGGTTTAATGAGACCCAGGTTAGTTGTTGAAGTTGCCATTACTGTTCACCTCTCTTGATCAATTCGTTCACCCACGCCAGCACAAGCTCTGGCTCGTCCCTTACTACTTCTCCTGGATCGAGCAGCTCGTCTCTGCTCACTTCCCGGATCTGCCTCAGGATATCCGGCTCGACCTGGAGGAAAGCGTCCATTCTTTCTTTTATCCAAGGAATAAACGCTTCCACGATCTTCCGTTTCATCCTGTTACTGATTCGCGCCCCCTGCACCATAAACCATGTATCCCACACAGTTCTGGTGACCATCCCCTGGTAACATTCCTGTCCGCGATGGTCCAGGTTTTCCTGCGTAATGATCAGGTTCCTCATGAACTGCCCATACGCAGCTTCATCTTCCCGGCCGCTTTGCGTAACGCTGTTGTGCCGCCTGATCCAGATATAAAGCGGATGCTGTGTAGTAATTTCACCGATCCGCGTGTGCGGAATCCTGGCAATGATTCTGGCGTTAAACTCGGAATCCTCATTGAACACCAGATCTTCGTTAAACCTGATGCCGGAATCCAGCAGAAACTGTCTTCTGTACACCTTTGCATGAGTAAAAACCCATATCTGCCGCTCCGGTGTGAAATACAGCATTTCATGGCCGTCGATCAGATCCTCCGCAATCATCTTCCCCCACAGCATGTCATAGCCATCAGCCGGAAGAACAGTAAGGATATCCCGCAGCGAGTACAGACCGGCAAACGTGTCATCGAAATCGCAGAACATGATCCAATCGCCTGTCGCGTGATCGATCCCGGCATTTCTGGCTGCGGAAACGCCTCCGTGCGGAATCTGGATCTGCTCGACTTTGTAACGGAAACCGGCAAAATTCTCCTCTGGAAACGGCTCCGTTCCGTCATGGATCAGCATGACCCGGATGCAATCGAAATCGATGCCGCGCTGCAGATTGATAATCTGGAATAATTTCTCTCCGACCTCCCACGGCTCTTTGTACCGCGGAATAACGATGTCAAGCATCAGATCCCCTCCGCATCGTCAGATTGCAGTTGCCGTACTCATGGCTGGCGTGATACAGCTCCGTGTACCCTTCGTACACATGCTCCGCGCCGTGGTTCATAGCAGTGACCTTCCTCGACTTTGCCGGATCTGCGAACAGCGTCACGCCCTGGACGACTGTCATGCCGTCCAGGTAGACGAAGATGGTCCTTCCGTCCCCGTTGTCGATGATGTGGCCGTTTACGACCGTGCCGTCATTCAGCGTCAGCGTTTCCATCTGCATCCTCCTTCTGCTCCGGAATCTGGTTAATTGCATCCCGGACGTCAGCCAGCACCTTCATGCAGCCGACCATCCTGTCCATGTTGTCAAACCCGTTGACCGTTACGCTGTCCAGCGTGTTGATGACCGCCTGAATCCTGTTCGCAAGTTCTCCCATTTTCTTCTCCTCCTTAATAGCTCGTATCTGACCAGTAATAGTAATGATTTGCAGCAGTAATTGTTGTTCCTGCGCTCTTGTAACCAAGTGCATTGAAGGACAATCCAATGCTGAAATCACGCAGCCTGACCCATGTGCCGTCCTTTTTCTTCAGCCAGATATAGCCTGTAATGCCGGTTCTTTTCTTCGTGAGCGCGCCATTGTAGGCTTGATCGCTCCCAAGTGAAATTTCATCTCCGATAACTGAATCGTGACCGGCTGTCTTTCCGCTTGTGTAAAGGCTTCCAACGCTTAATCTGGCAACATTAGTACCCGTTCCGTCGCTCTTTGTATTTACATTCACATAAGAACTTGAACCGGAACCGCCAAGAATCAAATACCCGTAAACACTACCCCTTTTTGTGAAATTACCCGATGTGTCCTGTGTCCCGAATTCTCCGGAAAAATTGCTATATGCAGTAGAACCGCTTAATTGTTCGATGACAGTTACGGAATTCGTATTCCCTTGAGGACTTGCAGATACAATATATGTCTTGCGGTCGGTACTGCTGCCACTCCACTCACCGCTTAATGAAGTGGCCCGGCTAAAAGTTCCTACGACCGTCCAATCAGGGTCCCGCACTCTTGCATAAGACAGCGTGTAAGTGTTTCCGCTTTGCTCAAGTTTTAATGCTCTTACAAAATACTGTGCATCATACGTTGTGCCGTTATATTTCACACCAAGCCAATTCACAGTAACGTTTTGTGCAAGCAGATTTGTTATGTTCGATATCTTGTTTGAAAAATAATCCGTTGTTAGGTCCGTCGCCTTCACATAGCCGTCCAGGTTAATGTGGCTTGCGCTGATGATGACGGAGCTGGCGCCGTTGTTGATCGCCGTGACGATGCTCGCCGGCTTGATCTTCGCATTTGCACCCGTTCCTTCGACCACCAGGCTGATCCTGTCCGCCTGTGTCGTGATGGAGGCATTTACTCCAGCGATGTAGTCTCCGACATCCTGTCTGATTCCGCTTTCTGTTTGCAGAACGAATGAGTATATCTTGCTGTTTGCTGTGTTTACATCCGAACGAATACTATTTGCCGTCTGTGTGATAGAACTGTTTACACCGCTGATTGCGTTGCCGACTTCCTGTCTGATACTGCTTGCCGTCTGCTGCACATACGAATAGATTTTGCTGTAAGACGAACTGACGTCCGACCGGATAGAGTCTGCCGTCTGCTTGATCGTTGCCCGGATGTTCGATTCCGTGCTGTAAACTTCTGACCGGATGGACGACGCTGTCGCCGCAATGGATGCGGACATCCGCGATTCGGAGTTTGATACCTGGATTTTGATCTGGCTGGCCGTCTGCGTGATGCTGGAGTGGATTGTCGATTCCGCTGCGGCGACCTCGCTCCTGATCTGCCCGGCGGTCTGCGTGATGCTGCTCGCCAGCCTCGACTCCGTGTTCCGGACCTCCGCCCGGATGCTGCTCGCTGTCTGCGTGATGCTCGACCGGATGGAGCTGTTCGCGGCGTTTACCTCGCTCCGGATCTGGCTTGCCGTCTGCGTGATGCTGGACGATACGTCGCTGATCTCATTTGCAACATACAGCCGGATCTGCGAAGACGTCTGGCTGATGTACGAATACAATCTGCTGTTGTCAGAGAAAACATCAGACCTGATTTCCCGCGCCGTTTGCGTGATGGAAGATCCGAGCTGGTTATAATACTCGTTGACCTGGGCCTTGATTTCCTTGGCTCCGACAGACAGCTCCGCATAATACCTTTGAAGCTCTCCGTTTGTGTACTCCAGCTGTCGCGCATATAGCTTCGCAACGTTATGCTCGACCTCAATATCCGCATCATCCAGCAGGAGCGTTCCGTCCAGGATTTCGTCCCATTGACCGTTGCGGTAAATGTGATATTTATTGCTCCGCAGCTTATTCCAATCGATCTCGCTGTCATCACTCCAGGAATAATTCAGCGCCTTTTCCCACGTGCCCTGTTCCTCCGATTCGACCCATACATCGCCTTCCCTCAAACCGCGGTTGTTGATGGATGTCGGCGCTGTTTTGCTGACAACGGACCTTGGCGTTTCTGCTACACGGGTAAGCACGTTTGTGGAAGTCTGGTGAATAAAGGAATAAATTGTGCTGGTTGCATTGCTGACATCACTTTTGATTTCCGTTGCCGTCTGCTCCAGCTTGGACATGTAAACATCCAGCAAGCCTTCATCATTGACGATACCGGCAATCTTCCGGCTGACAAAATACTCCGCAGTATTGACAACATCGGAATAGCTGACAACCTGCTGCTGGTCGCTGATCAGTTCCCATTTTCCGTTTTGCCAACCCCAGACCTTCGCGCCCTGGATCTGCGTCCAATCGTAATCCTCATCGTGCTCCCAATCGAACCCCTCTGCACCGTCCCAGGTTCCCTGGTGCGTACTTTCGACCCAGATATCGCCAACACGCGCCTCATGGCTTCCTCCGGCCTCTGTGCGCGGGTCCTTATCCTGAATCCATGTCTGGTTAGACTTTGAAACCAGGCGCTCCTCCGTGCCTTCTGCCGTCTGATTAATGTAGTGGTACAGCCCGCTTTCTGAATTGACCAGCTGCGTGAGGATATTGCTTGCCGTTTGCTGTACAAAACTATAGATTGAACTGTTATTTGCGCTGACAGCAGAATAAATCTGGTCAGCCGTCTGCTGGATTTCCGACCGGATCAACGTGCCGTCCGCCGTCCGCTGCTCCACCTCGGAAGAGATCATTCCCTCGACAACGGCAAAGCGTGTGTGCAGAAGGCCGTCCTCGGAAGTGTTTTCGACAATCAGCTGCTCCAGCGCAAGGCTTTTGATCGCGCTTTTCCCTCCGGCGCTGAAATGGTTCCCGCTGATGCTCTCGGACTTGATATCGTCACCCTTGATCGCACCGGGATGGAAAACGCCCTCGCGGATCGTGTTCTGCCGGATAATTGTTCCGCTGATTTCCGGAATCCGCCAGGTCGCGACCTTCCGCACTCCGTCCCATTTTTCAGGAGTCCCGATCGTCACGGACTCAAGCCGTCCCGTGAGAATGTTGTGCTGGACTCCGACCACCTGCGCGGAATAACTGTACCCGCGATCCTCTTCGTTGATATGCAGAATATCGTACAGATAGACCTTATCAAGATCCCTGTACTGCGCATATTCTTCCGTATCGCCAAGGGAAATGAACCGGACCGTCATCGAAACCTCAGGAATGTCGATCTTGTCATCCGTGAAGCGCTTCTGCGCGGCCTGATAGAGTTTCTCCTGGATGTTTTCTGCTGTTACGCCATCCTCGCCGATCTGAAGGCCGGTGTACAGGATTTCAAGCCTCGGCGTGGCATAATCACCGATGTGAGGGCTGTCGACAAAGCTGCTCCCCTTGTATGTCATCCAGACGAAATTGCCGTCCTCGTCCCGCCCAACAGGCGCGACGCGCGTGACAACGTTCTCGATGCTCTCCGTCCGCTCAACGCCAAGCAGATTCTTCCTGCTCTGGATAACGAATCCGCGGTCATAACCCACGTTTTTCAGGCAATAGAAGACATCGTTGTCCCGGATCAGCGAAAGGTCATACTTCGCGCAGATGCCGCTCTCAGGGTTGAGAAAGGCTTCCACAATATTCATCCTGGCATAATCCAGCTCAGACCCGATAATCGTGTCCGTGCAGTCGGAAGCAACGTTAAAGCCAAGGTCGAACATCGCATTGCTGAGGACATTCCTGCAAGCAGCAGCGCCGGAGTATTTCGTTGTTTCGTTCGGCTCCCATACCGTGGAGTTCATCCGCTGCCGGTAAAAGATGTGCAGCGCGGTTACCTCCACATAGCCGTCATTTTCAACAACATCCGTGATCTCAAAAAGCTGGTCCCGCAGTCTGGTTGGCACCATTTCCGCTTCCAGACCGGCAAAACTCGCAGGAATCTCAACAGTTTCCTCCGTCATCTGCGCGAGATCTTCTTCCGCGGCATATCCGGTGTGCTTCTTTGAAGAAACGCGTTTGTGCGGTTTATTGTCAATGATTGCGGTTTGCCCGGTCGAAACAACCTCGACGACTTCTTCCTTTTCCTCCGCAATCACACGGCCGTATTTATCTTTCAGCTTCAGACCCATTCCGTTCACCCCCTTCCCGCTGCTTTCGGCTATTCACTGATAACCCTCGTTGTGTATTTCGTTGTAGTGTTTGCATATTCGTCATCGCTGATCACCGGCGGCATCCGCACGGGCACCTGGCACCGGAGAATATTTCCGACTTTACACGCTTTCCAGCGCTTGTACTCGTCATACGAAAGCCTCATGGTAACCTGGCTGATTCCGTTCTTTTCCTCGTCGAAAAGCGCAGAAAGCGGATGCAGATCGCCGACCAGGCCGGTTGTTGTGAAATCCTGGCAATCCTTATCGTAGACATAAACATATCCGGCCATCAGACCCACCTCCAATGCGGAGTAATCGTGATCTTCGTCATATTGCTCCCCAGGGCGACAATATTCGCGCCGATCTGAAGCTCCGGGAATTCGCCGACCATTTCCATCGTTCCTGTGGATGTGTAAACATATCCGTTTTCGCAATCCACAAACACCGGCACGTTTTCCTCCATACCGAGGATCGTTACCTGATACCGGTCAATCGTAAAGCTCGCATCCCCTTCGCCTTCCAGCTCGATCAGCGGGAAAGCAACCGCCGTTCCGGGATTTGTGATCGTTCCGTCCTCCGTGAATTCCTCTTCGGTTTCGCTCGCTTCGTACATATACGGATCACAGTCAAAGTTGATCGTTGCCGTGTCGAAAAATCCCTGATTCCCGGGCACCCTGTTCCACTGTATTTCCCGCTTCACAGAAGCCTTATACGCCTTTGTGAGATCGTCGCTTGATATCAGCTTCCCCGTACCCATTGCCCAGGCATTTACGGCCGTTCTGGCCGCAGGATCGCCGTCCAGAAGCACCAGCTTGACCTGAAGTTCGATGTTCGCAAGACCCTCGTCCACGTGCAGCGCTCCGTCACGGCCCTTTACGTAGTATTCCGTGTATCTCATCGCGCCGCGTTTGTGGCTCGGCATCTGGGAAACGGCGACAGACGGAAGCTCCGTCGTGCTTACGCCCTTGAAAATCAGATATCCCATCTGTTAACCTCCCATCGCCCGTGTCCTGGCATACTCATTCCCGCGGATATTCCGCTCCGTTCTGCGCGTAGTAAGGTCCGCAACTTTGTCCCCGTTCAGGTCGACCCTGACCCTTTCAAAGGACCGCTCGATTGCTTCTGTCAGCACGGCTTCCATCACCGCCGCGTCCACACCGGCGCCGCGCCGTTCGTTTTCAGCCCTTGTCAGTACGGCCTCGCCCTTGTGCAGCGTTGCCCTGAAGCCGTCATAAGGCACATAATCCATGCCGACAGCTTTTGGCGAAGGTGTAGTCCCGCTGGCAATCGCGAAAACTCTGCTCATTTCATCTGCGGTGCTTCCGAGGATGCTGATGGCACTTGCTGCGGCAACTGCCGCGATGCTGACATTGTCCGCGCCCTCAATTGCTTTCTTCCTGGCGCGTTCCTGCTCGGTTGTGTTCTGGTCCGTAGCTTCAGACGCAGTATTCAGCGCTTCTGCTGCCTTGGCGGCAGCGCCCTCCGTATTCTTGATCGCCTCGCTGACCTCATCGATCTTTTTCTGGGCTTCTTCCGTAGTCCGCTTGGCATCCTCAATCTCACTGTTCAGAAGTTCAACTTTTGTGTCTATTGTTTTCGCGACTTCCGGATCAAGAATTCCCTCCTGCTGATTCCATATTTTCATTTCCTCCGGAGTCCTGTCGCGCTTATAAAGCTGCTCCATCGCGGTACTGAACATATCAAGGAAATCCCTGGCTGTTTCGGTATCGTTGACCTCCACGTGCATCGCATTCCACTCGACCGATCCGGGTTTATACAGACCGCTCGCATTGACGATCTCCTGATATCTCAGCACCGTCTTGAGAAGGCTATCGTTCAGGCTGTCAATTTCCAGCCTTTTCGTGTCCGCGCTGTATTCTGCTTCAAATTTCTCCTGCGAATACTCGCCAAGCAACTTATATTGCGCTGCCAGCTTGTCCTGCATGGCCTGTTGGATCGCGAGTTTGCGCAGCTCCTGAGACATTCCCTGCAGGTGCTTAATGGCGCCCTCAATATCCGTTCCGTACTGAGCAAATACTTCTTTTGACCCGCCCAGCACGGACTCCAGGTCATCCTCTGCCCGTTTCCATTCGTCTGTTTGCGCAGCTGCATCTCCATACTTCGTATAAAGTTCATCCATGTATGAGAGGATGGCCTGTGCGCGGTTGGAAGCAATCTCCGCGTCCGAAATAGAGTTTTCAAGCTCCTCGTTGATTTCCTTGATCTTGTTCCCGGATTCAGATCCAAACAGACCGTCCCAAAGGCCCTGAAGAAGTCCGCTGGCAAGACTAACGCCAACAGATACCAGGCTGCTTACAATATCATCGAAATTGAGGACCAGGTTTTTGATCGCACTGCCAACAAACTCCCCAACAGCTTCGGCAAAATCCCCAAACTGGCTCGGATCAATTGATGCCTGGCGCATCACTTCCGCAAGGGACTCAATCAGCCAGTTAACAACATCGCTGACGCCGCCGACCATCTCCGTTGCGGCTTCCAGACCGGCACTGTTGATCGTTGCCAGCAGATTGGTCGGCAAATCCGTGATCGCTTCCGAAATCGCTGTAACAAGCGTCCCGCTGCTTACGACTGTTGACGTCAGCGCAGGAATAAAGTTCGTCATATACGCGCTGAAAGAAGCTTCAAAATTCTTTACAGCGGTATCCATGTCCACCATGTCCGCGCCGCCGACAGCCGCCATCAGGTCATTCCAGGCGGCAACAAGGCTCCCTTTGCTTCCGGTGATGGTATCCGCAGCTTCCTTGGCCGTGGTTCCGGTAATGCCCATCTGCTCCTGGATCTTGTGAATCGCCTGAATCAGCTGGTCAAACGTGATGCCGTCCAGATTTTTGATCTCTTTCCCAAGGATTCCGGAATCGTTCACCAGACGGACCATTTCCTGCTGCGTACCGCCATAGCCCAACTTGCATTGTGTTAGCTGCACCTTCATCTTCCGCGTTATAAGTGCAGATCAGACTATCGCTTCACCCCATCGGGTGTCCTCTCACTTAGTCGTTCACGCTGGCATTACCCTTGCGCCCTGTCGTCCCCGCCGGGAGTTCCAAGTCAATCAGAGAGGATTCGCACATCGCCCTTCCTTTATGCGGCGAGTGCCCCCATTGTGTTAAGGTTGTCGAGCATGGTGTAGTTCTGCTTTGCGAATCCCTGGTAAGCCGTCTGGATCGCGCTGATATCCGTACCCATCTTGTTTGCGTTATCAGCCATGTCCTGGATTGCCGTGTTCGCAAGATCAGCAGCCTGTGCCGTGTCACCCTTCAGGCCCTGCAAAAGGGAAGCGGAGAAACTCGTCACCGTTTCCATATATTGATTTGCGGAAAGTCCCGTTGTCCGGAAGCTTTCCTTCGCGTATTGCATAACCCGATTTGAGGATGTCTTGAAGAGCGTTTCCACGCCGCCGACCAGCTGCTCATAATCCGCGAACGCATCAATCGCGCCGCCAACCATGTTTTTGACAGTATTGAACCCCTGCTTGATCAGGTCGGACATGATATTGCCGACAGCAACCGTCATCGCGGACATTTTGCCCGCGAGTTTCTGACCGGCAGATTCTGCCGCGCTCAATCCGCTGCGATATCCGCTGTCATCCAGCGTCAGCTTTGCGGCAAGCGTCATGATGTCCATTCTTTTCCCTCCAGTAAGCAAAGCACGTATTGTTTGATTTCTTCCGCTGTCTCCGGCTGTCTCTTCTGCAGCTGCTTCTTAAACGGATTTTCATAGGCAGCATCCACCTGCACTGAAAAATCATCCGTCGCGTCCATGTCGATATGCTTTCCGCCGGCAACGATGTACATCATCTTCGCCATGAAGCGCTCATACCGTGGCCCCTGCCCGAGAGCCTCCCTTTCAAGCAGATGCCCCAGCGCCCACAATGAAAGCGGCCTGTACGCATACACCGCGTGGACTACTTCTTGCCATCCGAACGCGGAGACGAGGCGAAAAAACCCATAATATCCTTGATGATGGTGTCCCGCAGCGCCTGTGCGTACTGGCCATCGTCCATTTCCTGAACATCCGTGTCCTCAATATTGCCGGACGCCGCGATGATCCTGTCCGCAAGATCCTTATTGTTCTTCAGCAGGAGCGCCGAAATCTGGATCACAACCGCGTTGAATTTCACCGTGTTCATACCCTTGTCGAACTTCGACAAAAGCCCAGCCATCCCATCAATTTCAAACACCTGGCCGACAAGTTCCATTTTTTCAGCCAGGTCGTTCCGTGTATTTCCCATTTTTTGTCCTCCTCACAAAAAAACGAACCGGGGCGGGGGATAACCCTCGCCCCGCAGAAATCAGATCGAGGGTTTGTCGAAGAAGACAACCTCGAACGGCGCGTAATCGTAATCAGCAACCTCGTCCTGGCATGCGTGGAACTCCACGGCCGTGGCGCCTTCGCCTTTATCGGTAAAGGTGAAGTTGAAGTTCGCGGTGTTCAGCGCATTGTACAGGCAGATCAGCACCAGCTGTCCGTCCGCAAGGTCGCCGACCCAGCAAAGATTCTCCAGATAAGCGCTGTCGCCAATCGCGGTGGGCATCTTCACTGTGGTTTTCTTGCCGCTGGTGGTCGCCGTAGCGCCAAGGGCAAGAGCAAAGTTCGCAGGCGTGGTTTCTACCAGCGTGGTAGACAGATACGGATCTGTGCTGTCCACGAAGTTGCCGCCCTTGAACCTGTACCGGAGGCCGTCGATCTGCGGATTCCGCATCTCACGGCCCACGTTGAAGGTGCCGCCGCCGCGCGTAGCGCCCAGCAGATCCGTTCCGGCGGTAATCGCAGCCGCCAGGGCAGTTTTCAGTGCGGTCGCATCCGTAATACTGGAATAATCGAAATCCTTGATGAACATACCTGCATTCAGCTGCAACTTGTCGAAGGTCGCGTTCCGCAGCGCGGTGGTAGACCCGGGTGCAGCGAACTGCTGAAGTTTAAGCTTGATCATCCTTTTCTCCCTTCCCCGGGTCAGATCCCCGGTAGTTGATAAGCGTTAACCGACAGGTTGATGTACGCATACCTGACGTCCCCATCAACCATAATCTGAATCAGCGGAGATTCCGGCCAGATGACCAGGTATCCGCCATCAAAAGAGATATTCTTCCCCTCTCCGATGGCCTGAGTGATCTGGTCCGCTTTCTGAATGATGCCCGTGTTGGATGTTGTTCTGTCCCACACCTGCGCATACATAGACGCTTTCTGGTTCCATTCCGGAACACTCATGGAATAGGTGATGTAAGGGAGTTGCGTCTCATCCGGCACCGTTCCAATCTGATAAGCGGGAAGGTCGAAGCCGCTGAAGAAACGTTTAAGTGCCGCTGCCGCCTGATACATTTCCTGTTCCCTCCGTGTTGTGTGGCAGGACCGTCTTCTCCACCTCAATAACCTGCTTGTTCAGCCGGCTGAAAGAAGGCGTTTTCCGGTCCGTCCCCGGATTGGTAACCCGATAAACCTGGCCGTTGTCTATCCTGCGGAAATATTCGTGGAAGTCCAGATCCAGCGTTTTGTCCACATAAATGTTATATGTGCGCGCCACACCCTGCTGTTCAGCCACAGTTATCTCCGGAGCCGCCTCGTACTCCCATGCCGCGTCAAACTGTGCGCCGTCAACCCAGTCCGTGACATATCCGCCGACCGGATCTTCACGCCTGGTTTTGACCAGCAGCACACATTCGACGTTATATTCGTCCATAAGGCTCATAGGCACGGTTTCCTCCATCGGTCAAGTTGGTTTCCGAACTGATCCCGCCATGTAAGCGGGCCGTTCCCTCCTGATCCTTTGCCGGATCGCAGCGTATAGCTGTACCCGTTGAAGCTTTCGCTTGCCATCGGGCTGCTCAGCGTAGCGCTGTTTGTTGCCACCCAATTGCTGATCTCTTCGGACAGCGTAAGCAATGCAGGAGGAACACTGCAAACGCGTATCGTCCCGGCGAACGTTTCGTCGCGAAGCCCCGCCGCCTCAGTATCGTCATCATTCTTGATGCCGCTTGCGTGGAAGGTATAAACGCCGTCATTCCTCCTGCTTCCGCAGACCAGGAACCGGTCACCTTCTTCCGCATCAAAAGCAGGGGAGATCGCACCGCCGGAAATGGTATACTTCACCTTCTTCGCGCTGATCGGCACGAAGTAGTTGTGAATGTTTTCCATAATTTCCTGAAGCATCGCGATCTCCCTCCTGTTATTTACTGGTTGTCCGCTTCTTCGCGGTTGCCGTTTTCCGGCCGCCTGAGGCCTTTTTCGGCGCTTCTTCCGTCCGGGCCTCCTCCGGTTCATCCTGGACTTCACACGCGCGGATCAGCCGCAATCCCGCCCGATTCCGGCCGCTTTCCAGCGCATCCAGTCTGTCCTTCGGAATCTCTCTGCCGTCGAAGGGGAAAGGCTCCCCTTCGCGGTAGAGATGCCTGTCCGTCAGATCGCGCCAGGTTGTCGCACTGACGAAAGTTTTCATCCTTCGCCGATCGTGGCGGTCTTGGTGGCGATGAACAGCGCGGTCGGGTTGAACAGCACAGGCACAAACAGGCCTTCAGCCTTCGTCCAGACGATCACAGGATCGTTCTCGACATACTGGCTTACGTACACGAACGGGGAGGACTTGCTCGCCGCCGCATCCGTGGCGCCTGCCATGAAGTTGTTTGCGCGAACGGTGGGCGGATCGCCCCACAGGCCGTCGCCGATCTTCCCGTCGCCGGCGAAGAAGGTGATCTTGTCTACGGGGTAGAACCTCCGGGCGCTGGTCACAGGACGGCCGTCGCTGCCTTCGGTCAGCGGCAGGCTGTACTGGTTATCATTCACGATGATCCGGTTGATGTTCAGCTCCTCGTTCATGAACGCTCTGAAAGCGCTGTCACGCAGGATCTGCCCGTCCATCACGTAGCCGTTCACGGCCTTCTGGAGGCTGGAATCCTTCCGCATGGCGCTCAGCATGGCCTTGCTGGTGTAGATGCCGTTGATATTCACGCCCTTTTCGGTAGCGGCGGCAAGCAGGTCTTCCAGCTGCTCGAACAGGGGCTTCTCAGCACCGGCGCCGAAATCCAGTGTCAGGTTCACATTGTCCTGGGGCACGCCATAATCGATGGTGATGTCCAGGTTGTTTTCCTTGATGGTCATCTTGCCGGTGGCCAGCACCTCGTTTTTGGCTACCTTGGAGCGTGTGAAGACTTCCTCGGAGACGGTGAAGCCGTCATCCAGCACCCGCTTTTCCAGCGCGGTCTGGGCCACAACACCGCGATCCAGCAGCTGCTGCAGGCGCTCGGTGGTGGGGATCTTCACCTTGATCAGGCCCTTTTCGATATTCTTGGTATCGATGGGCCGGCGGATGGTTTTCCGGGTCACGGTGTCGAACGCGTGGTACTGGGCCATGACCGGCAGGTTATACTCGCTGCTCATGGTCTCCCAGTAGGCCAGCAGATTGTCCGTCTTGATATCGCCGAACAGCTGATCCGCGGGCTCGTTGGGCCGGGTCACGTCATAGCCGATGTCCAGCAGATCTTTCTTGGGCACAAGGCCGAAAATGTTCTCTTCAAACATGGTTCTGTTCTCCTTTCATCAGGCTTTCGCGGTCACAGTGACGTTGCCGTAGGCGATCGCCTGTCCGGAAGCGTTCAGGGCCGCCAGGGCCAGCTTCTTGCCGGTCGCGGCGGTAATGTCATCCTCGCCGTCCCAGGCGGTCCATCCGGAAACGACTTCCCCGGGCAGCACAGTCGCTGCAGCATCGCCGACTTTATAGGCCCAGCTCTCGCCGCTCTTCAGCGTGTAGCCGGTCACGGTCAGCGCGGTATCGCCCGCGGCGGTTCCGGCAGCGGATGCGACTGTCAGCGCCTTCAGGCCGTCAATGCTGAAGTCCGGCCGGACAACAGCAGGTGCCGCCTTGCCGGTGATCCCGCTCAGCCCTGCAATGGAGCTGCCGGAGGGGAGCCGGTCGGTGTACACAACACCGGCGGTCACAACGCTGCCTGGCATATCTCCCTTGGTAACCTCCACATCCTCGTAAACGAGGCCTTTCCCTGTGATCAGGGCACCGGCAGGCACGATCTTGCTGCCGTCCGCCAGGGTAACCGCCTGCGAATGGTTCGCAGGAATGGTCATGGTCTCCCGCAGGCAATTCTCATCGGCCAGGAAAAATCCGGCGGAGAATCCGCGTCTCGTAGTGCTCTGGATAAAGCTCATAGTCTCTTTCTCCTTTCTCATTTCTGCTGGGGCGGTGCGCCATAGCGGGCTTCATGCATTTTCCGCACATACTCCCTGACGCTGCTGTCCGATCCACCCGGCGCTCCGGCAGGGGGATTGTCCACCTGCTGGCCGCGCTGTCTGGTCTGCACCTTGAAGCCGCCCCACTTTGTATCGATTGCCTTCTTCAGATCCTCAACGCCGTCCAGCGTGCCGTCATCCTTCAGCTTCATTCCGCTGTAGTCCGTGGCTGCCATCACCGCGTCCAGGGTCTTCTCGCTGATCTTTTCTTCGATCAGCAGCTTTTTGTAGGCCGCCTGTACCTTGGCGGTCTCGGCATCCCGGGCGATCTTGGTCTTGTAGTCCTCAAAGGATTGATGCTCCTTCTCGTACTTATCCTTCCAGTCCTCGCCCTTCTTCGCCTCGTCCAGGTCCTTCTGCAGCCCGGGCACCTTGTCGGCCTCGGCCTTGTACTTGGTCGCATCACGCTTTGCCGCGTCCAGATCGTCCTTCAGGGGATCTACAACCCCCCTGTGCAGTTCGACCAATTTGGTCGCGATCTCATCTGTATACGCCTCGCCCAGAATCTCCCGGATCTCCTGCCGCTTGAATGCCATATGTATCCTCCCATTTCTTCGGAGCCAGTTCCTCGGCTCTACGGAGTTTTTTTGATCATCCGGCGCGCTTCTTTGGCCGGATTTCGATCTTCACCCATAATTTTCACGAAAAATCAAGTCCCTCAAAAGGAAAAAAGTGTCAAAATTTCAGAAAATCATCCTCGTTTTTGTCAAAAATGCAAAACAAAAAGCACCGGATCTCTCCGGTGCATACTTTTGCGATCAGTCTTTTACCAATTTTCCCTTTCCAGCTGCTTCACGCGCTGCTCCAGCTCCTTGATTCTGCGATCCATCTCGATCATCAGCTCCTCTGTTCTTTCTGCAAGGCAGCGCATGTTCTCTGGCAGTTTGTACACGAAATCTTTCCCATCGGGATATGGAATGCCATACACTTCTGTCTTTTTCATATTGCCCTCCTCAAATCAATCACGCATTGCTCATAACTGTTTCGATGATCTTCTTATACTCCGCCGAATGATTCTCGGCTGCAGGACGCAGGAATGCCTTCCCCGGGATCAGTTTTCCACTGCGCGAATGGTGAGAGAGCTCAACGAAAGGCGCATACTCCACGTTCGTCCCGATCACTTCGGTGGTATCGTCATACTGCTGGTGCGTAATGCTGTTCCGCAGCCGTCCCGTGTCCACCGGGCACAGCTTCTTTGCATAACTTTCAGCCTTTCCGCCGATGATCTCCAGCGCTCTGTTTCGGGCCAGCTTTTCCGCGTCAAGCGCCTGCTTCACATGGCTTGTAAACGTTACACTCATTTTGTCACCTCACTCTTGTCAATTACTTCAACGTATATCCGAACTTTTCCTTCAACAAATCCATCTTCATCAGCCGTGTATTCGATTCTTGTCGGGCGAATAACAATTCCCCTGTCAAGGAGGAGTTCTCCCTCTGCCTTGGCCGCGTTTCTGCCAGACACTTTCTCAATGTCAATCGCATGAGTACCAGCCTTGACATCGTAAATTATCTCCACGCCATTTGACGCGTATTGTTGTAGCGCTTCTTCGCCTTTTGTAGTGCTTGTGTAACTCTTAACGACGGCATCTTTCCCGATAATGGATTTTAGGTGTTCTTCTTCCTCATACCAATCCGGTCTATGGCCCCACAATCCGCTCAGCTCATAGAAGTCTGTCCCACGGCTACACACAGTGTCTTCTGGAAGCGTCGATTTTTCCATCGCGCTGTCAATGTTCTCGATGATTCTCTTGATATCCGGGTAATTTTTAACTTCATCATTCCGCAGCGCAGTATTAATGCCGCTATACGAGGAACCAACGTACTCGTCAATGCCTTCTTTCTCTTCTTCGGTGTAGTTGGGCCGGTTGTCACGGATTGCTTCTGCTGCAGGTTTATTCCCGGCCGCTTTATTGATCTTTTTCTGCAGCGCAGATTCGTCCGCCCGCGGCTGGTTTCCGGCCTTCGCCGTCTTCCACTCGTCATAGCTCATGTCCGTGATCAGCTTGCTCTCCCTGTGGAAGACCTTGTGCTTCTTTCCGTCCGCGTCCGTCTCCTCGGTGTAATACTCATCGTAGGAAATCCGCTGATCAGCCGTCGGATCGTTCGGAAAACCGTCATAGTCATAGACCAGCGTACACCGGCAGTTGTAGATATTCGCCGGCACCGATCCCTTTGAGGACAGATCCCCCGGAAACTTAATCGGCCCGAAATCGCTCTGGAAATCGTCGTCCACGTCCACCTTCTGCCCGTCCAGGCGTCCGTGGGCGTCCCGCGTCCGGATGTCCAGGGTTGCCAGCCACACCTTTTTGCACTGGATTCCCATTCCCTTGGCCCTGTGCAGCATCTCCTGCCTCCCGGCGTTCTGGGCGCTGGTCATGGCCGTTCTCGCGTACCTTGTCATGGCCTTCATGTTCGTCTCGCCTGTTTGCACGGCGATCCGCTTCGCCAGCTTCGGAATGCTGTCCCCCTGGATCACTCCCTGCAGCACCGCGTTCGCGATCACCTCCCGGTTCCAGGCCTTGTCCTTCTGCCCATTCACCTCTTTGCGCGGCAGCAGCTCCGGCTTATCCTTCAGCAGCTTCGCAGCCGTATGTTCGTCATACACGGAAAAGGACAGGTTCATCTTCGTGTCCTGCGTCAGCTGGTAGCTCTGCCAGTTCGCGTTCTCGGCAAACACGTTCAGCATCTCTCCGTTGATCATGCCCATGGCCTTCTGGTTCGCGTTCAGCATCACGCCGGACAGCTGGTCAGCCTTCTGGTTCAGAATACTCTTCTGCAGCGTCATCAGCTTCAGGTGCTTCAGCTCGTCCTCGGTGATCGTTCCGTCGATGGCCTTCGCTTCAAGATCATGGATCTCCGGCCCAAACTTCTTCAGGTATGCGTCCAGCTCCGCCTGGATCTCCTTGGACGCTTCCCCGTAGACCTCTTTCAGCTCCTTCCCCAGCTTCAGCACGCTATCGTCCGTCGCCAGGGTGCCAGGATCGCAGCCGATCTCCTTTGCGATGTCCTGGACCGTCTTTTTGTCCTTCTTCGCCTGGTCCAGCTTTGCCCACAGCGCGGAATACTCGTCCGGCGTGATCAGCCCGGCCTTTTTCTTCTTGTTCAGGGCTTCCCACAGGCCGATGTGCTCTTCGTGCGTCATCAGGCCTCACCGCCCTCGTCCTCTTCCTCTTCTTCCTCGTCTGTTTGCATGTCCTCAAACCGGCTGAAGCTCTCTCCGTCCTTCCGGGCCAGGATGTCGTCCACCTCGTCCACGCTGATGAACGGCAGTTTCTCCAGGATCGTCTGATCGTCCAGGTTCGGCGCGGCCAGCATGACCATTTCCGTCTGCTCCTTCTGGTTGCTCACCCGGTTCCGTTTAAAGATCGGCGTCGTGCCCTCCGTCACGCCCATCATTTCCAGGATGGCCTGCACGAATTCGATGATCTCATACTCGAAATCGTCCGCTTCCTCGTCCATGGGCCAGTACCCGGCCTCGATGTGGTCATTGGTCGCGCCGGCCTCGATCGTGTGCACATCGAATCCGCCGTATTTTTCATACATTTTGTTATGCAAACGATCCAGGCACTTTTCCCGCGCTTCATACGGGATATCCTGTGAGTATCCCTGAATATGGGAATTTTCCCCGTCAACAACAGCCATGTGCTGCAGGATCAGCCGGTCCAGGAGCTGCCGTTTGTCCGCCTCTGTCATGCCCATGGCTCCGGAGATCAGCCAGTACACCTGCGGGATATCGTGGATGTCGTTGACGAAGCCGCTCAGGACCATATCCGTGGCATCGATCGTGTCCCGCAGCCTGTCCAGCGCGCTGTTCCGCATCTCCCCGGAATACAGCGGAAAAATCGGCAGCCTGGTCAGGGTTTCAGATCCGACCACTTCCTCCCCGAAGGCCTCGCTGGTCTGCACCGTTTCGATGTACGGCTTCAGTTTCTCCGCCTGCTGAAGGCTTGCAATGCTATACTCATCCGGCTTCGTCTTGTACTTGATATACCCGTTCTCCAGATACAGCACCGCCGTGATCGGCCGTTCCCCCCAGTCCAGGCTCCAGAACCGCACCCCGCCGCGCAGATCTCCGGTCTCCTCGTCATACAGCGGCAGAAACTCCGTCTTCTTGAACAGCGTATACTGCCATTCCTGCTTTCTCCGGCCCATGTGCACATACAGATAGGCTTCATGGTTCGCCAGCGCCCAATATGCCACCCGCTTCAGCGCCCGGTCGAACTTATCCCCCAGAATATTCTTCACAGGGTCCACGAAAACTGTTTTCCCGTTCTGGATTTCCTTGTGCCTCCCCGGGAAGCTGACGCCGTTCCCCAGGGAATAGCTGCACCGGTCCGTTACCAGCCGGTGAATCGTGTTGTCCATGATCTTCATGTTGCTGGCCGTAAAGTCAGGCTCCGGCAGTCCCGCCATGTTGTAGATCACCCGCACCGTCTGCTGGATCGACGTGTTCCGGCCAGCCATGTACTTTTCCTCATCCAGCGCCTTCTTGAACTCATCGCTGTTCCTGTAGGCAACCAGCGCCTGCTGAATCCACTGCGTTTTGTCTCCGGACCTTTCGTAATCCTGAAATGTGATAATGCTCAATCTCCGTCACCTTCCTGTTCGTCCTTTTCGTCCTGCTCCGCTGTTGGCACCATGACATCCGCGTCCCACGGCATCGTTCTCCAGAGTCTTCTTTCGAGATCGTCCTCAGTTGGCATAGCTGCCCCTTTCCCGCCGTGCAAACGGCGACTGATAATCCTCTCCTGACTGCCGGTCCAATATTCTGCACACACAGGACGCAGAGTCCGGCGCGTCATCGTGCTCGGCGTCCTCCGTGTAGCTCAGAATCTGGTTCAGATATTCCTGATCGGTGCCCTCCAGCCACCAGATCCGATCCCACCATTTGCGCAGGAAGGTGGAAATCTTCACATACTTGTTCTCCTTCTCCGTGTACGACGCCGCCGGGTAGCCGTACGTGCTCGAAATCTCCCGTGAAAGGTATCCCTTGTCGCCGTTCTTTTCGTTGTAGATCGGTGCGCACATCAGTCCATCAGCCGCCATGTGAACGCAGTAATCCAGCACCGTGTCCACATGCCCATGCCACATTCGGCCATACATGATCAGCCTGCCCCCGTGCCGCTTCCCACATGTAAATGCAGTGTTGTCCTCGCCACCGTAGGCCGCGTCGATGTGCGCGATACCGTCCCGCAGAAGGTCCTTTGGCTCATGATCTTTCCCAAGGATTTCCTCCACCAGCTCCTTCGTGACGAACTTCGGTGCCGTCTTAAACAGCGCGTCCTCCGCGGCAATGTGCACCAGCTCATAGTTTGCGGTGAAGAGGGAAGGCGCCATGCTCTGCCGGAGCTCCTCAATCTCCTCCCGGGTGAGCATCCCGGTGCTGTAGCAGTCGTACTTCTCCGCCTCCGGCATCAGGCAGAAGGCATCGTCAGGGTGCCACGGCGTCCCCGTGTTGATGATCCGGCCGCCAGGGTTGCGGATGTTCAGCAGCTCCTGGTAGATCAGCTTCGTCCGCTCACGCTCGGCCTTGCTCTTCCGGTCTTTCATGTTCACGATGTCGTCCGTGAAAATGAAGTCGAAGTGCTTACCGGTAATGCTCCCGCCGATACCCATGCCGACCAGCTGGCTGGTGCCCCTGGCGTCCGTGGTCAGGTTCGTGCTGATCTCCATCGCGTTGTCCGCCGTCAGCTTCAGCTGCACCCCGTAGATCACCTGGACGAAGTACGCCACCTGCGGGCTTTGCAGGATCTTGCGCACCTGGTTGATGATCTCCTTGACGTCATCGTCCGTCTTTCGTGCAAACAGCGTCCGCTTGTTCGGCAGAAGGATCAGGATCAGCGCCAGCACGATGGACAAGCACGTGGTCTTGAACGCGCCGCGGTGCCCCTGCAGCGTCATGTCCGGCGCCGTGATGTCCAGCATTTTCCGCATCCATTTCCCGTGCAGTGCCTTCAGCTTCGTGAACCCGACCATCCGGCCAAATTTCTCCGGGTGCCGCGTCAGGAAGCGCACCGCCTCAGCCCTGGTCATTTTCCGCTCCTTTTCGCATCCACAAGAGCCCGTGCCAAATCATCGATGAGAATGTGCCCGATGCGGTCGTTAAGATCGTTGTTCGTGTCCGTCAGCAGGCAGGTTTTAAGATGCAGTAATTCATGGACGAGAGTTTTCTCCCAGTCGAACGGGATCATGCGGTCGCCGTAGCAATCCGGGGAGATGATTTGCACCTTGGCACACTGATTGACCTCTTGCCAGTTTGTACATCCTGCGCATCCCTGGAGTTCCATTTCGCTCTCCATGCAACATCCGTCCAGAGAGATGCGCCAGTTCTGCAGTCCCAGCCTCTTGATCCATTCCCGGAGGAGCGCGTCATGCTCTTTTGCCAGCTTATCCGTCATCTTTCTCTACCTCATTCCTGGTCATCGATCTCTTCTCCCGTCTCGATCACGCCCCCGGTTTGTCCGCATCCCGGACACATCAGTTCCTTCAACTGTACGCCGACCGGCCGGACGTCAATCCACCGCCGGACACACCGTACACACATGACCTCGCTGACCTTGTGCGGCATCTTTTCCTCGATGGGAGTGATGTTTGCGCCCTCCTCCTGTTCCGCATCCTCCGGCATCTCATCCGGCAGCGGCGGCAGCGGCATCCACGCGTACACCAGTTCGCTGCTGAATTCTCCGTATTCAAAAGAGGAAATCTCAAAGTCCCACACGGTGTGCCGTTGTCCGTACGTTGCACCGTCGCGCCTGTCTGTCACGCTCCACCTTTTCGCGACAATATAATCGCCGTCCTCTTCCGGCAGCCTGTCCGCGGCGTACACCCACCTCATGTCACTCATGGCTGCTTCTTCGTCCTCCTGTTTTCATATCCTGCATCCGCAGGTTCGTTACCTCGCTGATCCAGCGCTTCCTGTCCGCCTTTGATGCAAACGCCGCCGGGATCTTGTCCGCGATACGCGTCAAGGCTGCTTTGTATCGCTTTTTGTAGATCCTTTTTGTCAAACCTGACGGCATTTATCCATTCCTCCCTGCAATCATTACAGAACCATATCGCAGACGGATCATACGGTACTGGTATGATCTTTCCGCATAATCTACACGGCTGTATTTTGCCCTCCTGTTTGCATCACTCGATATAGTCGTCATAGATCACGATCGTAGGCACTCCACGGACGCCCCATCCGTTAAACAGCACAATCAGGTCCTCCGGATCTCCTGTCTTTGTCGGATGCTCTTCCGCCAGCTTTTTGAGATCTTCCACGGTGTTGATCTCGCGTGTCTCTTCGTACTCGCCGCCTGACGCTTTACTGATTCTGAATTCCATTTTGCCCTCCTGTTTGCATCACAGCTGTTTCCAGAGCCCTTTCCCAATCATGTACTCTTCCAGCCGGTAATAACGCGGCGGATCTTTCTCCATCAGGTGAAGCGCCCGGATTACGCACTCTCCCAGGCTTTTCTCACATACAGAGAAATCCCCGGTGCTGATCAGCCAGTGAAGCCCTTTGTTCCATATCAGCTGCACAGTGTACTCCATGACATACTTCCCGTCATTTCTCCACTCATCATGGCAATCGATTTGTCGCTGGCGTTCATACAGGACAATCGGCCCCTTCTTTCCGTGTAGACGTTTCAACACTTTTCCCTCCTGTTTGCATCACTGCGGTATTTCCCTGCAAAGAAACTCCCGTATGGCGTCCTCGCTCGGCAGTTGAAATCTGCTGAACTGGTCGATCGTGTCTTTGGCAAATCTCAGCAGAAACTCGACCATCATCTCTTCATCGAATTCAACAATTTTCTCGTAAATCGTCATGCTTTGCCATCCTGTTTCAGTTCATCGCGCCGCCGAGCGATGTTTCGCCGATGCAGTACGCATTCACAAGCTTGTGCATGCAGTCAAACGGCGTTTTCGCCGCGGTGTCTCCGCTGTGGTACCATACGAAAGCGCCATCCCGCACAATGCGCTTGATCTTCCCGATCTCGTACCTGTCACCGTTGACGTAAATGATATACTCGCCCTCTTCAAACTCGTTCATTTTTCCCTCCGCATTTTTCTCAGATCTTCGATATCAGAAACAACGCTTTCCGCGCAGGAAACACACAGGTTCAGCTCGTTGTCCTTGTATTTTTTTGATTCCAGCTCCAGGACAAATCCGGATATGCCGTAAGAATGAAAATCAAGGTTTACCTGATCGGAACAGTCTTCTGCCAGTTCTTTTCCACAGATGTCGCAATAGATTTTAATCATTTTGCCCTCCTGTCTATACCATATAGCTGAGCAACAAAACTGCACTGTGCCAGCTTAAACATAGTGTCTTCATCTCCAAGAGTCGTCCCAAAGAAGCAAGCCAGCTGATTCAGAAATTTCGGCATGTCCTTCAGGTCAAGTTTTTCCCCTTTGCCGGTAATCTTCGGCTTTATCGTCGGAGCATTCTGGATCATTTCCGCGATCAATTCTCTGGAATCAAGCCGATCCCGGTTAACATGCTCCATCAATTCATCTGCATCAATCAGTCTCATGTTGTTCCTCCTGTTTGCATGAAGTCCGGAAGCCCTGCCCCCTCTTCCGGTTGGGTTGGCCAGTATCCCTCCATCGCTCCCGAGTCCGCTGTGTGTATGCCGTGGAATCGAACCACCCGAATACCCCGTCTGTCATTGCGGAGTCGAACCGCCGTGCCCAGTCACATACACCTGAAGCTGTGGCGCTCTAATCTGGCCGTGTTTGCATTAAGTAAAAATGCGGGTGAGGATTTGCACCTCACATGGTTGGCTACCCGCTCAATATAATGGCAAAATGTCACCAACCTCGCGCAGCGTCTACTCTTGTCTTCCCGTCTTACCTGTACGGTGCTGCCATGGTCAGCCGACTTTACCATGCAGACGGAATCTCACCGGGTCCTCCGGCATCTCGACCTCTGCATGTCTATTCCGCCACCGCATCTGTATCATGGGATATCTGCTGCCGTCACCGACTTCCATGGGCATCACCCCCCTCAGTATTCCGGTTCCTTAAACTGCGCCGCCTGGATCGGCTTTTTCGCCAGCATGAACCCCTGGAACACGAAGCACTTTTCCCCGTTCTCTTCCCCGGTGCGCATGTACTCCAGCAGCGCGTTCTCGTCCCGCTCTATCTTGGCGGCGATTTCTTTCAGGTCCTTGCCTTCGTAGACAAGCTCCCTTTCGATGTACCCACCACCGGTAAAAATTTCCAGGCTCATCTTCTTGATCATCGTTTCACCGCCATTCAATTCCAATCGTCACAACTGTCATCGTCTTCCACGATATCCCCGTTGCGTAAAACACAACAAAGGTATGTATCGTGATATTGGTCTTCATCGACAAATGCATTTGCACAGGTAAAGCAAGTACGTTCCGCTTCATTGTGGTCTGTTACTTTCATTCCCCGGCCTCCTTCACCAAATGAGCAAAAGGCTTGTCCATCTCTCTTGCTTCTTCTATCGTCTTTCGCAGTTTCTCTATTTTGAAGTCAATCTGACGCAATTTTTCATTGGCTTCATTGCGAATTGTTTGCTGCTCGATTTCCAGCCGAAGGATCTCTCTGTTGCAATCAGCAATGATTTCCGTTCCTGTTTTCATGGTAACAAGCTGATCGTCTCTCATGATGCCGCCTCCTCATCCCACGGTTTAGACTTCCATGCTCTCATCTCTGCCTTTTTATACCTGGCTTTCTTATACCCTTTTCGAAGGTAGAACAGGACAAGATTTCCGGCTTTTGATCTCCTGTAGCTGTACATTATTCCCCGGCCTCCTTCACCATTTCCTCGACCTCGGCAATCACGGCCGGCTCTACCTCGCTGACCATGACCTTGTCCACCGGCTTAAACCCGGCAGTATCCCGCAGCAGTTCCCAGAAGCGCGGATTGCCCTTTGCCACTTCCTTCACTGCCACCCGGACCATCATCTGGCCTCCGGTGATCTTCTCGCCGTCCTTACCGGTCGCGACCTCTTCCTCCATCCACAGCTGGCAGAGCTTCCGGAGATCGCCGCGCTCTTTCCTGGAAACGACAGACGCTTTTTGCGCTTCAGTCGCTCGCAAATCCCCCGCAACGAATGGCTTCCCCTTCGGCACAGGCTGACCGTTGACAGGCGAAACAAACCGCCCGTGTTCGTCCCTTTTTGCCGGTTTCCGGGCCTTCTTCTCCGTCTTTGGCATTTATCCCACTCCTTGCCTCGCAGCCGCCTGAAACCGGTCATACTGCCGCAGTTGGGCCAGCATCCGCTTCAGGTGTTTCCGCAGATCTCTCCTGTGCACCGGTCCTGCCTTCTTCATTTCCTGCCGTGTTTGCATGATCTTCTCTTCCAGCTCCATTCGCACCGTGAAAACTTTCCCTGTGCGCTGCGGCATTGTGATCATTTCCATCATTTGTTTGCCCTCCTACTCTGCTTCAAACAATCCCTCAAGCCGTCCGAGGATGTTCTCAAGCTGCCTTATTCCGCTCTCTGTAATATCATTGCCGATATACTCATCATCCGACGGCTTTATATCTTCCGTAAGCACTCTTGCCAGATCACTCAAAATCTGCCTTTTAAACTCTGTCATCGTTTGCCCTCCGTTTTCGTATGATTTCGTACTCATACCTGTCTTTCGCCGGCACCATCGCGACCATGTGGTCCGGATTTGCGTCCTGCCAGAGGTTCAGCAGCATCAGGATCGCCGCCATGGTTTCGTCATCCGGGCAAAGCCGGATCTCGAACGTAAACTTATTCTCCATCGTTTGCCCTCCTGTTCCATGCTTCGATCGCAAGCTCCCGCGTTGCCTTAACCCCGCCGGAACCGCCGCATCCTTCTCTCCCTGGCGCTGCACTACACGATACGCGCCATAGATGAATAGTCGCCAGATCAAACTCAACAGGTGAATCCCAAACCTTCAAACAGTCATCCCGTCCGCAGAACGGGCACGGCTTCAGTCCTTCAGCCATTCGCAATCGCCTTCCTTTCTGTTTTGACCTTCTTCCTCTTCTCCTTTACGATGCAGGATGACTTGATCTTCACCGGGTATTTCTTCAGGATGTTTGCCAGGCAGTCTTCCATCGCTTTCATGTTATAGACGATGACGCCTACCTTCCATGGCTTCAGGTCATGCTTAAAGTTTGCATTCTCTGTTTCTCTTTTCGCATTAACACTGTGGCCTATGTTTCGCATCCGTGCGCTGTACACATCCCCGTACAGCTTGCTCATGTGCTCACCTCTGAGGACGCCTTTCTTCAGGTATTCAGCCCGGCACCCTGTCAGGTCCTTGGTTTTGTTCTGCCCCGTTTTTCCGTACCGCATCGGGACCACCTGGACAACTGGCCTTCCCATCTGTGCGCATTTCAGCCGGTATTCAATATCATCCTCAAAATCCCCATGGAACACGTCCGGACAGCAGGAAAGGTTCAGCATGAAGAAAGAATAACAATATCTCTCTGACAAGAATTTGGTTGTCGGCTCGGAGATCCCGGCGAGATCAAATCCAGCCATCGCTGCATTTGTATTGTCAAGCACACAAGCGAGCATCGTCACGAAATCATCAAACATGTGAATGCCTGTGATCCTTCTCCGCAGAATGTGCCCGTCTTCCTTCTTGATTGATGCAATCTCAAGCAGAATGATGTTATCATCCAGCTGAACCAGATAATCGTATCCGTGTTCTCTGGCGTATTTGATCGCATAACTTCTGTTCATTGGAGCATACCAGGCGTTCTCGCTGTTCTTCATGTTGCTGACATACCATTCCCGGTAATCATCCGGCACATTGATAATCGGCCATGTGGATGTGTATCCGTCACTGTTGTTGGAGATAACAATATGATCATGACATGTCTTAAACAATTCGGTCGGACGCTGTTTAAACGTTCCTGGCCTTTTCCCCGATATCTCCGCGATCAATATTTTCTTCATGCTCCAACCCTTCCCACAGTTCTTTGATCCGTTCGATTTTGCTCTTGTCCTCGCTCTTGAAAACCACTTCGTAATAGGCTCCGTCCGTGCTTTCTGTTACAAGGCTGCTTTTTCCATCATCCAGAATGTTGAAATCTTCAAATTCCGTATATTCAAAACCGGTATATAGTTCAAAATCCTTGAGATATTCCAGCTCTTCCAGCAGCAATTTATTGTCCCATATGCTGAAATCGCTCGTTTTGTTGTCTGCGATCCGGAGTGCTCTTACTTGATCATCCGTAAGATCGTCAGCCACCCAGACTTCCGCTTCTTTCCATCCGAGTTTTTCAAGGGCTTTCTTTCTGGTATGCCATGCAATAATCACATGGTTTTTGTCTACGATGATCCGGCTGCGATATCCATATGCCTCAATGGATTTTGCAACCTCATCAACGGCATTATCATTCATCCTCGGATTTTTCTCGTATGGTTTAATATCCTTCAGTTTAAGTGTTTGAAGTCTCATGTTTCCTCCTTGTTTCCGCGTGGTGCGCCGCGTCGTATTTCAGATGGCACGGCGCACACATTGCTTTCATGTTTTCCGGCCTGCAGTCCTCCGGCTGGTGGTTCAAGTGTGCCACTGTCAGCGTCCGCCTGTGTGTGTCAAACGGTTCCCCTGGCTTCCGGCACTGCTTTCCGCATTCCTCGCACTTCCATCCGGCGCTTTCTTTCTTCTCAAAAGCGATCCGCTTCCAGTCCGCCGGATATCTCGCCTTGTCCATCGGCATTGTGTTCGCCCTCCAATTCTTTGATTACTTCCTCCCATGTTCTGATCCTGTATGGCAATGGCACGTCTCCGAACATCGGAGCGTTGTCCTCATCGTCATAGGCATGGATCATTCCGCTTCAATCCTCCAGATCTTTTCCTTTACCATGGCAAACGGCTCGCAATTATAGTCGCACTCAACCCATCCGGCAGCCCGAAGTGCATCCATCGCCGATTCCTCAGATATCGACATGCCCGCTCCCAGGTACAGTCTCTTCTCCAGCTCCGTCTTTACCTGCGGATGCAGATCCCGGCTGGCCCGGATTGCTCCGATCAGAAAATCAGTCGTCATGTTTGCCCTCCTGTTAGAACATCAGTTCTTTAATCCTGTGCGCCATTCCCATGACGCCGTCTGACAATGCATTGATCATTTCAATCTGCTCCTGCATGCATTGTACTTCCGGAGCTCCTGCTTTCTCTTCCGGCCTCGGCGCGCCGATCATGTTCTCAATGATCGCCATCAGGCAGATGTTCGTTTCCGTCAGCTTTTTCTAAATCCCGCAGAGAGCTTCCCTCATTGGAACCTCGCGCATCGGTTCTCCGCAAATCGGCGTCTCGGTGTAATTCATTCTCTCTCTCCTCCTGTTTCACAATCTGGATCTCATACCCCAGCGCCTTAAGCAGCTGTGAAAATACGCTCAGCTTGCAGTTTCCGCGCCGGTACGTGTTGCTGACCAGCTTCCCGAATTCGTCAAACCCGGCCCTCCGGCACCATTCCGCCTGCGTCAGCCCTGCTTCCCTGGCAATCCTGTCAGCCTGGCTGATCAATTGTCTCGCGTCCATTGTTTCACCTCACTCAAAGCGCTGAAAAGGAAAAAAGTGTCAAAATATATTCCCGCTTTTGTCAAATTTCTTTATCCTGTGCTGTCCTCCGCCAGATGAATCCATTTTAAACTCCGGGCACTCGATCACCAGATAACTTGAACTGTCCCCGGCACACCATTTCAATCGTGTCGGAATCGCTTTCCATCCGTTCACCGGGGAATGCTTCCAATGATCCGACCAGGAGCATTCCCCGGTATTCGCTTTCGCACAATCCCAGCAAAGTGTCGGCTGCACATATTTCGGCATACTGTCACCCCAGCCGAAGCATCCTGTTCATCGCTTCGCCCTGCTCATCCGAATAATCACGCTGTTCATACTGCTGGGCGGCAACAGTTCTGCCGGCCTTTGGTTTCCGCGGTTCTCCATTCAGTACAGCCTTCAGATATGCCAGGTTCGGCGCGCCGTGGTCAACGCAGCTCGTCAGCCCGTCCAGAACCTTCACCAGCCCGTGTTCCGCGTACAGAGCAATGAGCGCAGCCCTCACGTCATTGCTCATTTTGAATCCGGCATCCTCCGCGGCGTTCAGAACCCTGTCGTGGTCATCCCGGATCTCTCTGGCCTCCGCGGAAGTGATCAGCTGATCATCGTCGTCGGCATGGAAAGAAGAAGATAAATTACTTTCCTTTTCATTCCTTTCCTTTTCTTTTCTTTCCTTTATAGCTTTTATTTGGTTTCCTTTGGTTTTGTCTGGTTCTGTTTGGTTATCTTTGGTTTTAGGCCTTCCGCCCTTCATTCCGTTCTGCCGGAGTATCTCGTTCTTTTCGGCTGTGAGATCAATCTGTTGCTTGGCTACAGGCCACAGGAAGCGCTCGTTCCCATCAATGTCTTCCGGCTCTTTTCCGCTCTCCGCATAGATCAGCATCATCTCAAAAAGACGTCCGATTTCATCATATTCAAGCGTGCTGATCAGCTCCAGGAAGCTCGTCCATATCTTCAGATATTTCACGATCTCACTCCATTCTGAAAAATGGTTTTCATTGGTTTGCCCTCGTTTTCTTCGGTTTCGGTTGCTTTTCTTTGGTTTTGTTTGGTTCCTTTTGGTTTCAGAACGGGAGTTCGTCCGTCTCCACGGCCGTGAATCCCCCGGCAATCGGCATCTGCGTCTGCTGCGCCTGTTGCGGTGCCGCCTGCGGCGTTTCCTTCGGCGTCTCGCCGGGAGAGGACAGAAATTCAACATCCAGCGCCCGCACTTCCATGTTCGCGTAGGTCTTGCCGTCGTTGCCCGTGTAGGTGGAAACGCTCACCGAGCCTTCGACCGCAACCTTCCGGCCTTTAATCAGCCATTTCGCGCAGTTTTCGCCAAGCTCACGCCATGCGGAAACCCGGAAGAAGTCCGCTTCAGCCTGCTGCTGGTTCTGCGTCTTCCGGCGGTTCACCGCCACCGTGAAGCTGCACACGCTGACCCCGCTCTGTGTGGTCCGCAGTTCAGGATCGCGTGTCAGGTTTCCGATAATCGTCAGTTTGTTCATGGTCTTTTCCTCCTTAATCTTTCCATTCGCTCAGCGAGTACGGGCACAGCAGCCCGCCATCGTAAGTATCCAGCGGCAGGAAGCTCTCCAGCACATTGTAAAGCGCGCACTCCCTGCAGCTCTTCTCGTCCTCGACGCATCCGGCGCATTTCTCCCGGGTCGTGTCGATCAGCGCCTTCGCCACGTCCTTTTCCAGGATCACGTTCTGGCTCATCGGCGTCAGCTTCGGCACCATCCGCATGTCCATGTCCTGCATCGTGTTGCGGATCTGTTTGCACTGCCCGACGGGCACCGTGCCGATCAGGTCGTCCGCGATCGCCTTCAGCCCGCCCAGAACCATGTTCATCCGCTGGCGTCCTCCCGGAATGCATTCCAGACGCTTCTGCAGATCTTCCTTCGCGTGGGCCGTGTAGCTGACTGCCCCCAGGAGGCACCGCATCGCCTCGTATTCGCTGCGGTTCAGCCTTTCGCAGTCCTCATCGCTCAGCCAGACCCGTTTCGGCCCCAGTTTCTCCGGTCGTTCCATTTTGCCCTCAAACCTCCTGAATTCTGATTCCGTTCCGGTACAGCATCAGCTTCTTCTTGATGCGGTAGACCTCTGTTTTAAGCCCCTTCACATCCTCCACGACACGGCGCCAGCCGGTTCCGTCGTTTGCCAGATACACGAAATCAGCAATGTATTTCAGCTCCCGCTCGATCACCTTCCCGCGCTCGTCTTTCTGTTTCGGGATCAGCACAAAGGGGACCTGACGCTGCAAGTCATGGATTTCCCCGGCGCGCTGGAGCAGTTTCAGCTCCTGCCAGCGGCTGTACTCCTTCACACTGTCAAACGTGCCGTCCGGTGTCTCCACCTTCCGGTTCCTGTACTTGCTCATTCATGTCCCCCTCTCTGTGATATTTGCATCCACGGTGATTCCTGTGGATCATGATGCCGAACAGCCTGCAGTAGACTACGTTTCCGCCGATCTTCCGGCCGTTTGTGCATCCAGCGCATATTGCATCACTTATTTGTGTTGCCCTCCTGATTTTTTTATTTACGCAGCCAGGCGATACCGCGCGTACCGTACCGGCTGTCCGTATCTGTTTAGAGATTTTTCCGTCTCCCGGATGATCGCATAGCCTTTTTTACGCAGGTCGTAGATCCTCGCGCCAAGTCGCATGATCCCAAGGTCGGCAAGCGCCTGCAGCGGCGTAATCGATCCGAAATCATCCAGATATTTGAGCACACGCTCCCACTGTCTCAGCTTCATTCCGACCATCCTTTCACAAATAGCTCTTTCCGAATACCTCCATGAATTCTTCATGGCTGTAGATCTCTTCAAACCTCTCCTGACAAGCCCGTTTGATCATCCTGTCCAGTTCCGGGTTCTGCTGGTGCAGCTCCATGTGAATATCATGCCGAAGCCACACCCAACAGCCCCATTTCTCGCTCGCTTTCCTCCGCGGTCCATGAAACACGTGATGCCTGTCCAGCCGGCCTTCGTACCCAGTTATGAAGCATTTTCGCTCTTCCTGCATGATGCTTTTGCTTCCCATGCTTTCAGCGCTTCCTCCTGCTCTTTGCTTGCCGGAATACTCAGGCCCATGTTCTCCATATCCTGCTTCAAAAAATCAATCAGCCTGCTCATGGACGCCGTATCATAGGTCGAACTGCCGTAATATGCGAAAACCAGCTTGTACCCAGGAAGCTTGCTGTCATCGATAACCTCCGCAAACCACCCGGTTCCCTTCGCTGCCCAGCGCCTCTGGAAGGTTTCCACCGCATCCTCCCGGATCGGCAGCGGCTCATACTCGCCAACCTCGCGGATCGCCCGCCGGTACACTTCTTCCTTCGGCACAGGAGGGATGATCGCGTTTCCAATATCCGTACACATGGCCCAGCACATCGCGTTTGCGTCTTTGCTCCGCTGCGGATTGTGCTTCTTGATCTCCACATCCACATCAAAATCCTTCAGCCTGTCATACAGCTTCCCGGCATCACCCAGGGTGGTGAAGGAAACAATCCACTCACCACCCGACAGCCGGAGCGGTTCCCTCAGCCGCCCATTCATCAGCTCGCCTCCGGCCTGCGGAAGTTCGCGCGGATCGCTTCGATCATGGTCTTCGCCTGCTCCATCGTGATCACCGCGCTGGGCACGTCCTCGATCACGCCCCCGGCGATCAGCGCCTTCCGCGCGTTCACAAAGTTGAAATTGTCGATCAGCTCCGGCGTGATCTCCTTCAGCCGCCGCATGATGAATCCTCCGGGCGTTTCCGGCTGCGCAGGAGCCTGTTCCGGGCCTTCGCCTGCGGCGCAGGGATTCTGTCCACCGTGCTCACAGAGGCCTGCTGCGCGGCGTTCTGCGGCCGCACGCTGGCGCTCTGCACCTGCTGGTTCTGCTTCTGCTCCTCCTGCTCAACCTCGGGAAGATCTTCCCCGGCGTAGATGTAGAGCCCCAGGCCGAACATCGCCAGATTTTTGACCAGGCAGCGCATGATGGTCTTGTTGATATCCATCATCGTCGCCGCTTCCACGCTCTTCTTTCCGAACTTCGTGGTGTACTCATACGGAGCCCGCTTCATGGCCCGGTTCGCGCCGTTCATCACCGGAAGCCACATCTCATGCGTTACCCCGTCGATCGTGACGCTGGTGTACACCATGTACCCGGTCTGCGGATCTTCCGTATAGGGAAGGCCATCCGCGTTCTTCCAGATCGTGTAGTGCGCGTCCGGGTAGCGCTTTTTCACCTCTGCCCACGCCCAGGGCCAGCTCAGGTACGTGAGCTCCTTGCCCTCGACCTTCTTCTTTTCCGTATGGCCGTTGATGTTCAGGCCGTTCAGATCCTCAAAAACTGCCATTGCGTTTGCCCTCCTTCATTACTTGCACTTGATCGTAAACTTGTCCGGCCGCACCGTTGCTTTGACCCCCGGCACGATCTCCCCATCCTCTGTGGCAATGCCACCGTCCGACGTTACCGTGAATTTGTGGTCCTTCTTCCACTCGCCCCAGGCCGCCTCTTCTTTGATCTTTACATACTCCGGCGAATTCGCCTTAAGCCATGGGACCATCTCAGCATCTGTGACCTCGTACTCCGGGTCCTGCTTCGCCAGCTTCAGAACCCCGCCGGGCATCTCATAGCTGCGGATCTTCTTCCCGGTCGTGGGAACCATGTCGAAGTACGGCCGGAGGCAGGTTTCCGCCCAGGCCCTCGTCCTGTCCCTGATCTCCTTCAGATTCGCGATCTGATGGTCATACCAGGTTTTCATCCGGTCGTACTGGTCCTCCGCCTGCTTCAGCTGCCGCAGAATCATTTCCGCGCTGGCGTCGTCCAGCACCGCAACCTCCTGCAGTTCCTCTTCCTCAGGAATCATTCTCGCCTCGCTCATTTTTTTGTTCCCCCTATTGTCCATATTTCCAAACCGTGATATAATTCACGTATGGATGTTGTGTTTGCCCTCAACATTCCAGCGTCGCCCCGTAGCCCCGGGACGGCGCTTTTCTGTTGATCGCATATCTGTTACCATCCCTTCAGGTTCGCCAGGTCATCCTGCCGCCTGCGGCGCTTCCACAGCCTGATCCGCTCGACCAGGGTCATCCTGTGCCACCGCGCTTTGCCGGTTCCGGCCATCAGATATCCGTACATCAGGCATCCTCCTTCCGAAGCTCACGCTTCAGGTCCATCAGATCGCACCAAAGATCCTCAACGTCATTCTTGAGCGACATAATGCGGTCTTCACACGGCATCCCGTCCACGTCCTCCGCAGCGGCGACAAGAAGATCCGTAGCATCTTCCAGCCGCAAGATCGCGGCTTTGATTGCATCCTCCGCTTTCTTCATCTGCTCCTCGCTCGGCTTTACAAGTGTCATTTCCATTGTGTTTGCCCTCCTTCTTACGCCATCCGGCGCATCATTTTCGCCCTCATCATTTCAGCCCTGATCACTTCAGGCGGCTGCACCGTCCGGCTGCGTTCCCATGCTTCCAGCACGCTGGCCCGTACCATGTACGGCCTTTCCATGTGCTCCATCTTTTGCATGTAGCGGATGGCCGTCTGCCTGGAGCACTGGTACCTCTCCATCAGATCCTGCACACTAAGAAGCCGCTCCATCTACCCGAACCTCCTCATAAAAGCTGTCCCAGTTCGCGTGAAGGATCACTCCGAGCAGCTTTGCCATATGAACCGGAATGTTCCGCTTTCCACATTCATAGCGGGAAATCGTTGCAGATGTCGTCCCAGCCTTCCGCGCGACATCCTCAATCGTCATTCCGGCGGCTTTCCGCGCTTTCCTGAGTGCTGATTCCATTTCGGTTTTGTTCCCCCTTTCCGTTAAGGTAATTATATTATATACCTTTTCGGTAATTTGTAAACCCCTTTTTTGCAATTTTCTTCCCAATTCGGTAATATTCTTTTTGTTGCCGTTGTGGTAATATTCATACAAAAGGAGGGCAAACATATGAGAATTAAGGAAATCAGGCAAAGCCGGGGAATATCTCAGGCAACCGCCGCCAGGGATCTGAATCTGTCACAAACCGTATATAACCGGTATGAAAACGGCGTCCGGGAACCGTCAGCGATCATCCTTTCCGCAATCGCGGACTATTACGGCGTTACTGTAGATGAATTGCTGGGACGTCCGGCCCCGGATGAGCGCAAAGAAAAAGAAGACGCCGACGTAATGGAAATCCGGGAGCAGCTCCGCCGCGATCCGAATACCCGGATGCTGTTTTACGCCGCGAAAACCGCATCCCCGGAGCACATCCGAGCGGCTGCCGCCATGCTGAAAGCCCTGGAGCCGGAGGATATGGAATGAAGCTGCTGGAAGGAGAATACGCCGTCCGCGTTGTAAATTTCCCAGGGGATGTGCTCGGATGCGTGAAACTAACCAGGGACGGGAGCGACTTCCCGAACATTTATATCAATGATCAGCTGTCTCCATCCGCAAAGCGCGAAGCATTTGCTCACGAAATGCATCACCTGGAGCATGATGACTTTTATAACCAAAGGACCATAGAAGAGGTAGAAGATCAATAGAAAGGAGGTGTGATCATGGGACGTTATCTGAAATGCCCGAAGTGCAAGAGCACGAATGTTGAGGAAGTTTCCGAAAAAAAGAAGGTATCCATCACAAAGGGTCTGATCGGCGGTGCGCTTCTCGGCCCGCTTGGAGCGGCTGCCGGAGCTCTCAACGGCAAGAAAAAGCATTCTTTCCACTGCAATGACTGCGGATATCTGTTTGAGGAAAAGGTCTGATGCCGCGCCAGAAAAAACAGCGCCTGAAACGGCGCTCGGACGGCTATTTCGTCTGTCGGTACAAGGATCAGTGGTTTTACTCCCTGGACGAGGACGAGGCGCTGGAGATGCGAAAAGAATACAAGCGCCTTGAAAAACAGGCGCTTCTTTCCGTGCCAACCGTTGCGGAGTTTGCGGAGAAATGGATCGACCGCGCGTACCCGTCTGTTGCAGCCACTACGAAAACAGGCCTGAAAATCCACCTGAAAAAGCTGACCAGCGCCATCGGTGACAAACTGATCACAGAAGTGAAGCCTTCCGACATCAAGGCCATCTATGGCGAAGCGTATATCGGAATGTCGAATTCCTATATCAAGGCCGGAAAGCAGCTTTTCTGCGCCCTTTTTGACTCTGCCGTCGCGGACGGATATCTCCGCGCGAATCCGGCCAGGGACCGCACAGCAAAACCTCACCGCGGAACAGAACACACCCACCGCGCGATCACGGACCAGGAACGGCGCTGGATTGAAACCCTCTGCACGGATCACCGCGCATACCCGGCCATCATCACCATGCTGTACGCCGGCATCCGTCCACAGGAGGCAAAGGCTCTCACCATCGAAAAAGCCGTCGATCCGGAGGCCGGCGTGATCCACATCACGCAAACAGCCCACCGTGATGGGAATAACCAGTACAAAATCACCGGTCAGGGAAAAACAAAGAACGCGATCCGGGACATTCCGCTCTTCCCGCCTGTCTCCGCAGCCCTGAAAGGCCGGACGGGCCTCCTGATCACCACCGCCAAAGGGAAACAGATCACCTCCACCACCTGGCGGAACGCCATCGAATCATACCGTGTTTGCATGGAAAACGCCATCAACGGCATGCCGAAGCGCTGGTACGGCCGGACAAAGGAGCATAAAAAAATACTGGCAGAGGGAGGAACCCTGCCAGCCTGGATAGAATTTACAGTTGTTCCGTACGATCTCCGGCACTCCTTCTGCACCTGGGGCCGGGATCACGGCGTGGAGCTGCACACCATGATCGAATGGATGGGCCACGCGGACGCGAAAATGATCATGAAGATCTACGATGAAGTCCGCGACAACAGGAGCAAAACGGAGGCCGAAAAACTGCTAAAATCCGCGTTTCGTAGTGGAAACGGTAGTGGAGAAAATCCAAAAGAGCCGGAAACGCACGAAAAATAAAGCACTTCAGCCCCTCCGACTTTTCCATTCATACCCGGAGTGTCATAGGTTCGAGTCCTATTTGAGCCACATATGCAAACCCTTGAGGAATCAATCCCCAAGGGTTTTTCTTTGCCTGTTTGCATATGTCCAAAACATATCAAAACGATCATTTCTTATCAACTTTGGTAGTGGAAACGGTAGTGGAAGTCAGTACCTTCCGTCGTCATCTATCAGGTCGACCTTTTCCCGGATAATTGCAAGCGCTTCATCATACGATCCGCTCATGCAAACACGATTCCATGTGTCGTTGTACTCCGTGATTCTGCGCTGTTTCCGAAACGCATCCTTAAACATGTTCAGGATCGCGTAAATGTTCCCGGAAGGCCCTCCGGAATTGAAATGGATTTCTGGCCTTTTCATTTCCTTATCCTCCAATCTTAATCTGACTGCTGTCCACCACCGGCGCCAGGAAGTAGTGCGCATACTGAACAACCTTGTCATACTTTTCAGCAGATCCCATGAAGGATTTTGCTGTCTTCTGTTCTTCTGATGTCATATCCGCATACTTCTTTTTACCGAATGACGGCGGCAGCCAGTTCTTGCCTTTAGCAGCAAAGATATTGAACCGGGCCAGCAGGTTCATGTCCTTGAATTCCAGATGAGCCGTGCCCTTTTTGTAGAACGTAAGGTAAAAATATTTGCTGTCAAGCTTTTTTGTTTCGCCGGTTTTTTCAGCATCCAGAAGCACATCCATCAGGTTTTTGTCCGGTGTCCTGCCACCGTCAAGGTAATTAAAAACCTTTTCAATGTCCATCAGCTTTTCCCGGACATTGTAGACATGGAATTCAGGTTCGATCCTGCTGCCCCAGTCCGTATATCCTCTAAGCGGAAGGATGACTTTTTTGTTTACTGCGAATGCGTCATTGGTTCGCCAGCCGTCAAAATAGTGCCGGTTCTGGGCGTTTTCGTCCCAGTGGTATTTCCGCGTCCAGTCATCAAACAGGGCCATGATTGTAGCCTCTACGCCCTGAGTAATCTGCGCATTCATCTGGATCATGATCTCCTTGATATTATAAAATGAGAATTCATAATCCTCCAGCTCTTTGACCCTGTTGTATAGCTGCGTCCGAAGGTTAGTGGTCAACTGCTCAACAAACTGCGGGGATTCAAAAAGGGCTGACCAGTATTTATGCCGACATTCCCGTATCCACCTGTCCTCATGCGCGGATTCTGTGCCAATCGCCAGCGACATAGACGAGCTGAGCACGGAGGAAACGGCCCTGTATTCCTGGATCAGCCGCAGGCCGCTTTCAACCTCGTAATTATATCTGTCGATGATCGCCTCCACGAAATCGGCTTTGCTCAGGGCTGCATACTCACTTTCCTGCATGCTGACGTATTTGTGCGCCGGCCTGAGTTTTTCGAGGATCAGGCTGTCCTCAAGATCGACCTCAGGGGCTTTGTATCGGATCATGGCTACTTCCACATCCGTCTTCCGTTCCGCTTTCAGGAATTCGCCCTGGTGGTAGGTGATCTCCGCATTGTTGTCCGTCAGGAATCGGAACAGCTGATACCGCTCGTTATATGCCGAATGGTTGCGGATGGTTTCCGCATTGCACAGGGCCACCAACGTCCCGTTCGCATCCAGCAGGGAAATGGCCTTCAGGATGTGCCGCGCCGCGTCCTCGAAGGGAGGATTCATGACGATCAGGCTGTACCGCTTCATCGTCTGGTAGGTCAAAAAGTCGTCATGCACAACACGGTATTTTTTATCCTTCAGGATGGATCGGAGGTTCGGATCAACCTCAATGCAGTCAATGTCGGCCCGCTGCTCCTCCGCGTAATACCTGCTGGAGCAACGATAGATCCTCCACTTTTCATTGATGGCCTCAGCGAGGTTTCCCTTGCCTGCGCTTGGCTCAAGGATCGTGCTGACGTAATCCCATTTGATACCCTCCAGCATTTTGGATGCCATGCTGGCCGGAGTAGGGTAAAACCCGGAAGCAGCTTTGCGCTGCTCCGGGATCGTTGCGATATTTGTCATCTGCGTTATTCCTCCTTCCGTGCAAACGCCTCTAGGAGATCGATCATGTCGTACACTTCATTGATACATGCTTTGTAGTCCCATTTGGCTTCGACCCGGACCTGCTGGACCTGGAAGCGCCCTGTGTGCTTGTATTCTGTGTCGCCTTCCATCTTCTCACTGTCGGAATAATTGAAGATCAGCAGCTCCTCTCCGAATTTTCCGATTCTGCGAACATCGACCTCAGGAGAACCCCAGAAGGACCTCAACTCGATGTAGTATCCTTCGCCTTTCGCTCCCACGTTCGGAATGCCGCTGTCATCTTTCATTATTTCTTTCCATAACGTATGATCAAAAGCGTGCCCGGTGCCATTGTTCACAACGGTTAGGCCTTTATCCTTTGCGATCTTCTCGATCAGAATGATAGCGCCCTTGATTACCTGCTCCTTTGTCATTCCTGTCCATCCTCCTCAATGCTTTTTCATGAAATAATAGTTTTCGCCAAGCTGGCCAAGTTCTTTGTCTATAGCGTAGCACATTGCGATATGCTTGACCGCCGCTTCTGCAGTGTCAAAAGTGCGGTTAACGCAATCTTCCCGGCCAGACTTCAAATACCTGACGTATACATACCACATCCAAACCTCCAAACGCCGGGGATATTACCCTGCAATACATTTATACATTTTTTTGATATGATCCACCATTTCCTCGATTGTGTGCGTCATTTTTATTTTATTACACCATTCGCAACACGGAACGCAATTTGATGCTGTATACCCTTTGGCATTGTCAACACGGTCAACTCCGTTATAAGGATTCCCATACTCACCACAATATCTGCATTTATCAGATACTAACTTTGCAAAATCTTCTTTTGAAATATTAAATTCAATATTTCTCTGTTTTGCGTTTCGTTTGTACGATCTATATCTACCGTTTAAAGAATTCTCTCGCATCCGTTCACATGATTTACAACTTGATCCCAGTCCGCTCTTGCGTAAAGAATTTTTTCTAAATTCGCATACGGGAAGGAATTTTTTGCAAGTTGAACACCAAGAAAATTCTTTTTCTGTCATATTACTCCCTTTCTCCGGGGGATTAGCCGCCCCCGGTCGGCGTGTCGGTCAATCATCGAACAAGTCACAATACGGGGTTTCGCTGATGACAGGTGCTCCAATAATCGGCTCTTTCTCCACAAGCATGATATTGGCAATCGTGAAGCGTCCGTCCTGATCGTCAATCGAAAACCCATGCTGCTTGCAGTACTTATGCATCTCTCGCAGAGCGACATCCCGGTTCTCATCTCTGAAAATGCATACATCCGGCCTTGCCGAACCTTTGTACCGTTTCAGAATCACGGAATACTCAATCATGCCGCTTTGCCCTCCTTCTCCTTCCATTCCTTCAGCTTCCGCGCGTTCTCGCGCTCGATCTCATCATGGATCTTCAGCTTCTCCTTCATGGTCATAGTGTTTGCCCTCACTTTCTCCGGTCTGGCACCGGCTGCGAGCGGCCATCGTGGGCCGCCCGTCTGCCGAAGTCAGCCTGTAATCTCATCGTAAATGTCGAAGCCGTCATCCTTCCACCCCATGCTTCCCATGTGTCCGGCGATTTCGATCCGCTTGGATATGATCCCTTTGCCATTGATCTCGACCGGGCAGATCCAGCAGCCATAAATCCATCTGCCGCCATTTTTCTTGATCTCATCCTTTACCGGGTAGGTATTGCCCTTCAGGACGTACCCGACCCCGTCTTTTCCGCATCCGTACTCCGAATACCGGAACTCCATTGCCTTGCGGTGCGCTTCCGCGATCTCGTCCGCGTGCTCCTCCGCGTATTTCGCGGCCTCCTCTGCCCGCTTCGCGTTCCTGGCCTTCTGCTTTGCATCGAGCTTCGCCCAGTATTCAGGCGTGTACTCCTTGACGATCTTCGCCTTCGTCCGCACTCCGGAACCGCCGCAGGCGTAGCAGGTTTTCCCGGTGTTGATCCATTTGTCCAGCATCCCGTATCCGCAGCAACGCGGGCATTTCCAGTCGTAAAAATACTTGGTTCCGTTTTTGTCGGTCTTGAAATACTGAAGTTCCATATGGTTCATCGTGTTTTCCCTCCGCTTTTAATGTGTGGGAAGCTTCTCAGTTGTTCCCGGTCATCCGCTTCAGGATCTCTTCCTTCGTCAGGTCGATGTCCTTCTGCCGCTCGCCGTAGCTGCATTCTCTCGCTTCCTCAAGTTCCAGGGTTACCAGCTGCTTCAGCAGCTCCTCGTTCGTCGCGCTCGCCAGCCAGGCTTTTTTCTCCTTCATCGTCATAAGTGTTTGCCATCCGTTTTCTTTAAGTGGGGGAAGCTTCTCGGTGATGTTATCCAAGTCGCTTATCCGGGATTTCCCGGTTCGCTTTGAAGTCGTGACCTGCTTGGTTTTCCCTCCTGCCATCCTACCGTATCCATTGGATCACTCGGACGCTATTGGGCGTGAACCCGTCCCTGACTTCCCCGTGGCCGGTTCCCCGGCTCGATACTATAATACAACTTACGAATTGTATTGTCAACAGGAAAATCGAGTTTTTTGAATTTTTGCACGAAAAAAGGCCCCGGTTTTCACCGGAGCCGATCCATCACCGCCCTGTACAGGCGAGGATGGATTGCATGGATCGTGTCCATCATTTCGTCCATCAGGGGCCAAACCTCTTTCTGCGGTCTCCCATCGATCAGCCGGGCAAACTCGCTGTCGCTGTCATTCTGTATCATGGGTTCCGACGCGGTTTGCGGAGCTGCGTAGGAGTAGCCAGGGAGCGGCCCGGCGTCCTTTTCTTCCCCGAACAGCTCCCGGCGTATCGTGTAGAAAGCGGCCAGCTTGATGGCTGTGTTTGCGTTAGGGTTCCTCTGCCCCTGGCATTCGGCAATCGCCTCCTGCAGATCCTGCTCGGTGATCAAGGGCACTCACCCCCTCACGCGTTTTCGATCTCTTCGGCCATGCGCTGGATCTTCTGACGCGTCCTGTCATCGGGGGCCTGTTCCATCAGCTCGCGCAGCTCGTCCGCGAAATCTGTGCGGGAGTATCCGCGCTCGCCGGAATACCGGCCCATGCTGTCCCGGCGCGCATTCCTGCGCCCACGGGCATAGCTTCCACCGTTGGACATTCCGCCCATGTTGTTTCCGTCGGCATAGGTGCCGCCCATCCAGTAGGGATACCGGCCGCTGTACTCTCCGTCACCTTCATCCATCTTCATCATCTTCTTGATGGAGGCCATGGAGTGAGTCAGTTTTTCCAGCTGATCCAGGTCGCTGGCGCTCATGCCGTTGTTCTTGATCTTCCGGATGGAATCGCGGTATTTCTCGTGGAGAACCTCGCAACCATCCTCATAGTCTTTCAGGTAATCCATGATCTTTCCTCCTTCCCGTCAGGCTACCCGGTTGATCACCAGGTTTGCGTTCTGCAGCTCGATCACAGGGGCCGGGGTCTCCGCAGGATCGCTGGACGCGGGAACAGCCCGCAGAGACAGCGAATAGCAGCATCCTTTCGGCACCGTGATGATCGCCGTGGATGTGACGTTGAAAAACTCTTCAACCGCCGCCGGGGTGACGATGGCCCGGCTTGTCAGCCTG